>WNFM01069810.1_pt5 | contig 65397 bp, 63 predicted proteins | sample 5400271 | NCBI WGS metagenome assembly WNFM01 (sample SAMN13153352, study PRJNA577476) | soil metagenome | isolation source: 60 cm saprolite on Douglas fir-dominated hillslope | place: USA:California | collected 2013-09-17
CGCAGACCGGTCGATCAATCCGGACCAGGAGCGCATGATGGCGAAGCGCGCCAAGGCCAAGACGGTCGAAGTGAATGCCAGCCATGTGGCCTACATGTCTCACCCGAAGGAAACAGCCAAGCTCATCGAACAGGCTGCGACCTCTGCGCCCGTCCATCAATAGCCTGCAGTCTTGATCAAGGGCTTAGTTCGCCAGGTGCGTTCTCGCGGCTGAACCCGCATCGCTCGAGAGTGGACCTCCGCCGATCCTGCCGACATCGGCAGAGGCCTCGATGAATGTCGCCGTCTGAGGAGAATACAATGACGGATCGTATCACCATAAAAGGACGAGATGGCGCATTTGGCGCCTATATCGCGCGTCCGAAGGTCTTGCCGGCCCCTGCTGTCGTCGTTTTGCACGAGGTGTTCGGGGTGAACGCCGACATTCGCAAGACCTGCGACGAACTGGCCGAACAAGGCTTCATTGCGGTCGCGCCCGACCTATTCTGGCGTCAGGAGCCGGGTGTCGACCTCAGCGTCACCTCCGAGCCCGACTGGCAACACGGTCTTCGCCTTTATCAAGCCTATGACCGGGACGCCGGCGCCAGAGACGTTAAGGACACCGCTACCGTCATGGCCAAGCTGCCACAATGCAGCGGCAGGGTTGCCGTCCTCGGCTATTGCCTCGGCGGGCTGATGACCTTCCTGACGGCCGCGCGCTATAGCGTTGACGCTGCGGTTGTCTATCACGGCGGTGACACTGAGAAATATCTGGGCGAGGTCGACGGGCTTGATGCGCCACTGCTGATGCATCTGGCCGAGGAGGACGAGTTCATTTCCAAGCCTGCGCAAGCTGAGATCAAGACAGCACTTGCCAGGAAACCAAACGCGACAGTCTACAGCTATCCGGGTCAGCATCATGCCTTCGCTCGGCATAATGGGGAGCACTACAATGCCGCGGCGGCAGCGCTCGCCAACGGGCGGACAAGCGAATTCCTACATCAACAACTGCGGTGACCTTCGGTCGCTCCAGGACTGGAGCACCTTCGCCTTCGGGCAGGACGGCGGTTTTGCCAAGCTGAAAAGCGCAGTCGAGAAAAGGACGTGAGCACAGCAGGACTGATGCTGTTTATGCAGCTTGATCAAGGCGCAGTTGTACGTAAGGAGATTATCGAGATGATAAGGAAAGTCGAGATTGAGCGATTCACCGTGATCTCCTCCAAGCCGTTTGATCACGTAGTGGCAGCTGTTAACGCCGCCGTTGGTCACCCGGATATGGCTGAATTCGGGAAATCAACTAACGAAGCACGCTCTTTTACCGAGCTGAAAAGCGCAGTCGAAAAAGGCTTGAGCAAAGCAGGACTGATGCTGTTTATGCAACTTGATCAAGGCGCAGTTGTGCAGAAGGAAACGGGTAAAGACAAACCTCGAATCATCCGCTTGCTCATCGGCAACCCTCTCATCATGAAAGAAATGGCGAAGCATGTTCCGGATGCGGGCTCTTATGCGCCGGTTACTGTCCTGGTGGATGAACGCGCCGATGGCGTGCATTTGTCATACGACAGAATGGCCAGTTTTCTAGCTACGTACGGAAACCCTGATGCGCTACAGGTTGCGGAAGATCTGGACAACAAAGTCGAAACTCTCTTGCGCGAAGCGGCAGCGTAAATGTCCGTCTAGAAGAGACACAGAAAAGGAAACCGTTGCAATTCAGGAGGACCCGATGAACGCCGATGTTCTGACGACAAGAGTGGCCGATGGAATCGCGGTCATTACACTTGGCAGCGCAAGGCGCATCTACATGGATGACGAGATGGGCGTCGCGCTCACCGAGGCGTTGGACGGATTCGCCGGCAACGCCAATGTTCGCGTTGTCGTCGTGACCGGCGGTGCACCCGGTTACTTTATCCGTCATTTTACAATCGCCGCGCTGATCGACATGGCAGAGTCCCTGCGCGCTTCCGGTCGCCAGTGGCCCGAGAACGCCACGTACAATGGCGGATTCTTCGACAAGGCCATGGCGCTGTGCGAGAGCATGCCAAAACCGGTCATCGCCGCCATCTCCGGCACAGCCCTGGCCGGTGCATTCGAGTTGGCGCTCTCCTGCGATCTTCGTATCGCTGAGGATGGTGACTATCTGATCGGATTTCCGGAGGCGAACCTTGGACTCGTTCCCGGCGCCAGCGGCACGCAAAGGCTGCCACGCACCATCGGAACGGCGGCTGCGCTCATGCACATCCTCATGGGTCAGCCACTGAATCCGCATGAAGCCGAAAGGAAGGGACTGGTGCACGAAACCGCGAGCGGCAAGGCTCTCGATCGCGCGCTGGAGATTGCACGGCGGCTGTCCTCATTCCCATCGGAATCGGTTGCTGGCATCAAGCGTCTCGTCCGCAACGCCACCGAGATGCCGCTGGCCCAGGGACTGGCGCTCGAACGAAATCTCTTCTTGAAATTGTGCATCTCCGAACCTGCACTCGCGCGCATGCGTTCCTATGAAGGGAAGAAGATCACCTCGCCGTCCCGCGGTTTCGAGGTCTAAGAAGGGAGAACCATATGGCTAATACTAATTCTGCGGCGCACGTGCGGGTGATCGAGGAAACGCATGCGTACTGGAGGGCTGTGTTCGATTACCCGCCTTTCAACATCGTAGACGCCAGCATATTCGAAGCCCTACAGGATCTGCTCGCGCGAATGGGCGCCAGCCCGAGCCTGCGGGTCGTCGTATTCGAAAGCGCGAACCCCGGGTTTTACCTTGCCCACTTCGATTTGACCGGCAAGATAGGGAACATCATGACTGCTGTCGGGGCTTCGGGCCTCCCGATCCTCATGGATACGTTCGTGCGTCTCACCAAGTCCCCAGTGGTCAGCATCGCGAAGATCCGAGGCTGCGTCCGGGGCGTGAGCAGCGAGTTCGTCCTCGCCTGCGACATGCGCTTCGCGTCGCGCGAGAACACGCGAGCCTCCCACATCTGGTCGGCCGCGGCCGCGCGCTCGAAATCGTTCTGGGCGCCAACGACTTCGACGGCGACACCGCGGAAAGATACGGATACGTCAACCGGGCGCTTCCCGACTCCGAGTTGGACGGCTTCGTCGACGCGCTCGCTCGCCGGATCGCCTCTTTCGACCGGCGTGCCATCGCGGCGGCGAAGAATCTCGTTAACCAGGTCTCGTTGCCATCCGCCGACCGGCTCCTCGACGCTCTCACCTCCTTTCAGACCGCGCTGACTTGGCCTAGACCGCGCTGACTTGGCCTGAAGCGCAGCAGCGAATCCAGGCTCTGTTGGATCGCGGACTCCAACGGGAAGTCGACTTCGAGAATCGGTGGCCCGCGGTGCTCGGCACGCTCTTCGAGACGTAGTCACCTTGCGGCGGTGCGCAGCATAGCCGATGTAGTTGAAATCAAAAAAGGAGAGGATATGAAATCGAAATCTACAGAAACCAAACCAAGCATCGTCTTCTGCCACGGGCTCTGGGCGGACGGCTCGTGCTTTAGCAAGGTGATCCCCGCACTTCAGGCAGAAGGTCACCAGGTGATAGCCGCCCAGTACGGGCTCAACACAACCGCGGACGACGTCGCCACGGTAAAAAGTACCCTGGGGCGGGTCAACAGTCCTGCCATCCTCGTCGGTCACTCTTATGGCGGAAGCGTCATCACCGGCGCCGGAACCGACGACCGCGTTGCGGGGCTGGTTTACATCGCCGCGCTCGCTCCGGACGCCGACGAGACATCTCAGACGCAGCAGTCTAACTTCCCGAAGACGGACGTCTTCTCCTACATCGAAGTCGAGGACGGGCGTATCTGGCTGCTTCCAGAAGGCATCGACTGTTTCGCAGGCGATTTGTCCGAACAGGAAAAGAAGCTCGTTTGGGCGACCCAGTGCGTGCCGGCTCCCGACCTGTTCAACGCGAAAGTCGGAGGAACTGCCTGGAGATCGAAGCCAAGCTGGTACATCGTCGCCAAGAACGACCGCACCGTCCACCCCGACTTGGAACGCTTCCTCGCCAAGCGGATGGGCGCCAAAGTGACTGAGGTCGCCAGCAGCCACGTCCCCATGCTCTCCCACCCCGAGGTGGTGATCGATGTCATCCGTGCCGCCGCAAAAGGCGTCCAGGGAGCCACGGTAGCCGCGTAAGATCGTGAGGGCTAGGTCATGCTATTGCGCGTGGAGCAATGGCCAGCCTGGCCTAAATCTCCGAAACTCGGCGCGCCAGCCAATCACCGATTAATCACAAAATCGGCCAACTCGACCCGAGTCTCTGTCTAGGAAGTAGTCGACGATTCCGCGTTCCGAGAAGGAGAAGACGTGAAATGGAGCGTAGAGCCGAATCAAACAAGGCCGCTCTTCTAAAGTGGGACGTGTTTGTGACTACGGGCATAACCATTGTCACTAAGGACGCGCCCCCAGGCGTAAGAGAGACATATTTTCAGGCGATGGCCGCAACCCTCATCTATGGCATGCGGGACGCCGTCCTGGTGGATGCCTTTATGACGGTCAAGCAGGCCAATGCTCTGGCAGATTGGGTTGCCGCGAGAGGTAAGAACTTGACAACCATCTACATTACACACGGTCATGGAGACCATTGGTTTGGAGCCGGCACCATTCTTGAACGGTTCCCAAATGCTAAAGTGGTCGCAACGCCCGATGTTGTGAAAGTGATGCGTCAGCATGCCTCCCCAGAGATCCTTGAGAAAGTCTGGAAGGCGGGATTTCCAAACCAGATTCCGGACAGTCTCGTGATCGCGGAGGAGCTCGAAGGAAATGTAATCGATCTAGAAGGACATGAGTTGGTCGCTGTGGAACTTGGTCATACCGACACTGATAATACGACCTGTTTGAATGTCCCTTCTATCGGACTGGTGGTCGCCGGCGATGCCGCCTACAACGATGTCCATCTCTATCTCGCCGAGTCGAATGCGCAGACACGGCGGGAGTGGATCTCTGCGCTCGACAAAATTGAGTCGCTCAGCCCGCGCGCAGTTGTCGCATCGCATAAACGACCCGAAAACGACGACAATCCAAGGATCATCGAAGAGACCCGGCAGTACATCCGCGATTTCGACCGGCTAGCGGAAACGACGACAACCGCTCAGGAGCTCTACGAGAAGATGTTGGAGCTCTATCCGAAGCGGGTTAACCCTGGTTGGGCGCTCTGGAGTTCGGCACGCGCAGTCAAGTCATGAGAACGGATTTGAGCTGCAATCGTCGCGGCTCGTTTTTGGTGACCAATTTTCCAGGAGTAGGAGACGTTAAATGATAAGGAAAGTCGAGATTGAGCAATTTCACCCTGATCTCCTCCAAGCCGTTTGATCAGGTGGTGGCCGCTGTTAACGCCGCCGTTGGTCACCCGAATATGGCTGAATTCGGGAGATCAACTCACGACGCGCGCTCTTTTGCCGAGCTGAAAAGCGCAGTCGAGAAAGGCTTAAGCAAAGCAGGATTGATGCTGTTTATGCAGCTTGATCAAGGCACAGTTGTGCAGAAAGAAACGGGTCAAGACACGCCTCGAATCATCCGCTTGTTTATCGGCAACCCTCTCATCCCGGTGCCGGCCCACGCCATACATTTTAGAAAACCTCTGCGGTCAATCCCATTCGTTGCTGTGGTCGTGCAAAATTTCATCTTTGGTTTTCTCTGACATATTTTTTCTTCTGGACTTCGTACTGTCACTGTTGAAAATCGCGGTGCTCTTTCTCTCATAACTGCTAGCGGGACGGGATATTCCATTTCTTCCGCTTTTTTGTGCCGCTCCAACTAGATGGGGATCCGGTCAGTCGCACAATCCAAGTTGCTCGGGAGCAACCGGCCTACTGCCAGATGCTTTTCATTACAGAAATAGCGTTGTAGCCATTCGCGCAGTTGAAAACGAGCACGCCATGACCGGGTCTTGACCGCGGCAACAGTAAGCCCGAGAGTTTCGGCGGTGTCTTCCAGGGATAGTCCTTCCACGTCGTGCAACAGGAACACAGCCCGCAAACTCGGGTTTAGCCGGCGCAGGTTCGTTTCGAGAATATTGCGAAGTTCTTTAACGGTATAAAGCATCTCCGGATTTGGAGCCCAATCCGCAATTTCCTTCGGCAGCGAGCCGGCTTCATCTTGGCCTTCGTGTCCGATCGAACTCCGGCGAACTGGGTCTCTTCGCAGCTTTGTGAGCGCCTCATTCACCGTGATGCGGCCCAGCCAGGTTGAGAACTTTGCCTTGGCTTGAAATTGGATCAGCTTTTGAAAAGCCTTGAGAAACGCCCCTTGGACGGCATCTTCTGCGTCCTCGCGGCTATGGAGGAGACTGTACGCGATTCGGAACATCTGACGCTCATGTCGCTTTACGAGTTCTCCGAACGCCCTGAGGCTGCCCTGCTTTGCGTCTTGTATCAGCGCCAAATCGTTGTCGGGCGCCATGAGGGCAGCATCTTTCTGCATCATTGTCGCGGTTGGCATCGTTCTCATCCCGTGGGAATTGCAAGGCGTCACCTCTGTGTTATCCGTAGCGTGACAACTTTTCGCCGCATTTCCTGACGAGGCATAACTGGCACCTCGCTCGTTTTATTCCTCCGAAATCCAGGCTCTCTGCGTTATTCAATCTGACGTGGCAACTCGGCCGAGTTCATAAACCCAGGGCGGAATGGTTACTGAGAGGTAGTTAAGAAAGGAAACACATGAAGTACCTATTTGCACTTTTTCTCACTCTGGCAAGTTTCGGTTCGGCCCAGGCCGATTCGCGGGACATCACAGTATCTACCGTTCCATTTGACTTTGTTATAGGGAACAAAACTTTTACCGCCGGGCAATACACCATCAGCAGGATTTCGGTTGACCCTCAGGCAGGTCTCCGGATTCAGAGCGCAGACGGAAAAACAGACGCCCTGTTCCTTCCCAGAACATCAGGACCCGTCGCGCCAAATGGTAAACCGAACCTGCAGTTCCGCCACGAAGGCGACAAGTATTTCCTGGCAGCGATTTCCGCTGGATTGGATATTTATACCCTCGCCACAAACCGCCATCACCAAAGAACGGCTAACCCCGATGAGGCCGTCCTCACAACCGTTAGTCCATAAGAGTCAAAAGCTTGATCGCACAAAGCGCTTTGCCGCCGGCAACGGCAAAGCGCGAGGTGCAAAACATCTCCACATGGGTTCTGCTCTCAAAACTGGTAACGGGAGGCCGATTCGTTGCAGCAGCTATTTGAAACCGCTTGTCGGAGCGCAGAGGATCGAAGCCCGGCCGCATCAGGACGCCCGGGTTAAATCGCTCTTCGTAGCCTTTTTCGAGCCAATCCATGGCTTGGTCCGTATCGCCGAGAGATACATAGATCACGGCAATCTCCGCAGCATTCGAATAATTATGGTCGCAGCTATTGCAAGCATGACCAAGGCCTCAACCGCATGAGGCAAAGAGAGGATTAAGCACCCTGTATGTGGCTGTGAAAAGCACCGGGACGCGGCGCCCAGGTCCGATCCGTTACAGGTTGGCGACGATTCTGACGGTTTGCGTAAAAGCAGGGCTGGACGTCACTACGCTGACATTGCTCATTCACTTAAATAGTTTCGCAAGATCAAACAGTGGAGTCAACGGTTTCCTGATTTCGTGATGGGCGACGCGAAAGCTGGTGACATCTAGTCAGTCACTTTCAAGCACCACAAACTGCAGGATTCCCGATCTTTCAACCTGTATGACCAGCGCAGAATCACTGCTTAGTGATTCGAGACTGACCTTCAAGGAAGCAACATCTTTGATTTCCTTGCCGTTGACTGCGTGAATGACATCTCCGGCAGCAAACTCATCTCCAAAATAGGCACCGCCGGTTGCCATTTTCGCCGCCACCAGCACTCCGCCATTCGCCCGCAGAGGCGGTAATAGTGCGGAAATCTTTTCGTCAACCGTAAGACCTAGGATTCCCAGCTTGGCGAGGGAATTGTCTTCTTCTGTTACCAGATCCTCAAATCGTTGCGGATCGTCGCCTCGTTCAACCACGGGCACTGCAAACGAGAGCTTCTTCTCTCCCCGCAACACATCAATTTCAGCTTTATCCCCTACCGCATAGGAATACATATTTAAGGCGAGCTGACGAACATTCGGAATCGGTTTTCCATGGACTGCTACCATAATGTCTCCCACCTTCAAGCCGGCCGCGTCCGCCGGGCTTTGCGGGGTGACATCCTCGATCAAGACTCCGTCCTCGGTCGACAAGTTCAGTGCTTGAGCCAGAGCCGGCGTGATCGCGCGGACAAAAACTCCAACCTGATGGTGATGCACGTGATGTTCAGTCCGGATTTGGCGGCAGATGGAACTCACCAGGTTGCTGGGAATGGCGAAGCCCACTCCTTCATTGCCACCGGACTTGGTAAAAATGAAGGCATTTACGCCGACGACTTTTCCCGCAGTGTCTACCAATGGGCCTCCGCTGTTCCCCGGATTGATCGCTGCATCGGTTTGGATATACGCCAAAGGGCTGTCAGCATTGAGTTGTCGATCTACCGCACTGACCACGCCCATGCTCACTGAATTTTCCAGCCCCAGGGGGCTCCCAAAGGCGAGCACGATTTGGCCCTGATTCAGGTTACTGGAGTCTGCAAACGTCAAGAACGGGAGTCCGGTCAAATCGATCTTAAGAACAGCCAGATCCGTTTGCCGGTCCATGCCGATCAGCTTGGCATTTACTAGATGGCTGCCGGCCTTTGACACTCTTTTGTTCAGCCTTACCCGGAGGCGCCGCGCGCCCTGGACCACATGAGCATTTGTAACGATGTAGCCATCGGAAGAGACCAGAACGCCCGACCCCGAGTTTCGTTGCTGGGAAACGACCGCACCGCCACTGTGATCATCGTCATTCTCAATCGCATAAGCAGAACTGAAAATCCGGACCACTGAAGGTTCAACTTGCTTAGCAATGTCTTGCAAGGAAGAGCTGAGTTGTTCCAGCGAGTTCGCCGCAGGAGGTTTGGTAGGCCCGTAGATCGCTGGCCGCGCTTTCTTGGGTGATGCCTCCAGACTGAGTTGCATGCAGCAGATCGTCAAAAGCACTAGGCAGATTCTTTCGATCACCTTCATAATTGGTGATGTGGCGCCGCAAAAAAGAAAAACATGGCCGTCACGAGAGGGATTCGGGCGCCCAGCACCGGCGGGCATCCTACTGCTCCTTGGCCGCTGAGTCGGGCTCATCTGACTTGGGCGGCCCTTCCCGCAAAGCGTCCTTGAAACCGCGAATACCCTCTCCCATCCCTTTGCCAAGGCCCGCTAATTTCGACGGGCCGAAAAATAGGAGCGCGATAAATAGGACCATGAGTAGATGCATGGGTTGTGCAAGACCTTCGAACATAGTGCCTCCTAATCGGATAACTGGGAAAAGGGCTGCGATTTGCATACTGGAATGCTCAGCCCCACCGCGATGAAATCCTTAACTTTGCGACCCTTGCTTGTGGTTGCAGAGACCCTTCGATTACCGTAGATTCCCATCAGCACCCGATCAAACTCGCGCTCCTGATCTGAAGGAGTCAGTTTTGCATGGTGTTTGTTTTTCTTTTTGTCGTTCGCGGAGTCACAGGGGCTGCTGCCATTTTGCTGGGTGCTGTCAGGGGTGGCAGTTTGAGTAGCCTCTGCCTTGGCATCGTCAACAGACGGTGCAGGCTTGGCTTTATCACCGGCGAACGCGAGCGAACTGGCCAGACATGCCATGATTGCGAACGTTGAAAGTTTTCTTGTCATAACGAAACTCCTTAATCTGTCGTGGACTTTCTTGACTTGTGTCACAGACGTAAACCAGGAATTGCCGGATTTATTCCCCGGTGCGGGAGTGCGCTATGAATCAGAGTCAGTCAAACAAAAGCCGGCAGGAGAAGTCGTCAGGTGGGTTGTGGATGCTCGAAGGGGCGTTCCTCTTTGGACGGCTCGGTTTTCACGTCAGCAACTGCCGGCGCTTACCTTAGCCGTCCAAAGACATAAAGATAGTGGTTTGAACCTACAACTCACGAAGAACGCGCTGCATTTCCAGTTTGGCGCTGGAGAAATCGCGGCAATTCGCAAAGTCCTGACATTTCTGGCAGTCCTGCCATGCGTTAAGGTCGATATCCAGCTTCCGCTCTCTATGCCCTGCTCCCCGGCTATCAACACAGATTTGAAATACCTTTCCCGCCAGCGGCTTCCCAAACTGGATCTGCTCTAGATCGGGGTAAATCGTGCCAAAGCAACTCTTCATGTTTCGCCTCTTTTCGGATCTCTAAATTGAATCGTCGATACCTAATCGGCAGCAATCTCCTTGCCTTTTGGCAAGGAAATGTCATTGATGTCCCGGCCAAGCCCTCGCGCCACCCCGGCACCATAAGCCGGATCCGCTTTCCTGAAGTGCCAGAGTTGCCGTTCCTGGATATGAGCAGGCACGGTCTTCATGCTGGCGACGATGTTGCCAATCAGCCGTTCGCGCTCCTCCGGCGTCATGAGGCGAAAGAGATTTCCGGGCTGCGTGTAGTAGTCATCGTCCAGCCGGTGATTGTGACGATCCACGGAGCCGTGAATTGTTCGTGGCCGTTCACGGTACGCCGGGTCCTCGGCTGGACCATGAAAGCTGTTCGGCTCGTAGTTGGGCGCCGACCCGGAATTTCCGTCGAAACGCATCGCGCCGTCGCGATGGTATGTGTGAACGGGATATTGCGGTTTATTGACCGGCAGCGCGTCATAGTTCACTCCGATCCGGTAGCGATGCGCGTCAGGATAAGAAATCAGCCGCGCCTGGAGCATTTTGTCCGGCGAGTATCCCATACCGGGCACGATGTTCTTGGGATCAAAAGCCGCCTGCTCAACCTCAGCAAAATAGTTCTGCGGATTTTGATCCAATACCAACTCGCCGACCTCGATGAGCGGGTAGTCCTTATGCGGCCATACTTTTGTGAGATCGAACGGGTTGATGTGGTAAGACTCCGCTTCTTTTTCCGGCATGATCTGCAGACACACGCGCCAGGCGGGAAAATCAGTGCTCTGGATGGCGTTGAAGAGGTCCCGCTGCGCATAATCCGGGTCCTTGCCCCGCATTTCATCAGCTTGCTCACGGGTGAAGTTCTTGATGCCCTGTCTGGTCTTGAAGTGCCATTTCACATAAAAGAGCTCATTCTCTCTGTTGATCAGGCTGAAGGTATGGCTGCTGAAGCCGTCCATTTGGCGGTAGCCGTCAGGAGTGCCTCGATCGGAGAACAGAATTGTCACCTGATGAAGCGATTCCGGCGAGAGGGACCAGAAGTCCCACATCATGGTGGGTGACTTGAGATTGGTTTCAGGATCGCGCTTCTGGGTATGAATGAAGTCGCCGAACTTGAGCGGGTCGCGAATAAAGAACACAGGAGTATTGTTGCCCACCATGTCCCAATTGCCTTCTTCAGTGTAGAACTTGAGAGCAAAGCCGCGCGGATCGCGCTCGGTGTCCGCAGAACCTTTTTCTCCTCCGACAGTCGAGAAACGAATAAACGTGCGGGTCCGCTTGCCGGCCGCAGAAAAGAGTTCTGCCTTGGTGTATTGCGGCATCCGGGGATTGGTGCACGTAAAATATCCGTAAGCCCCAGAGCCCTTGGCGTGGACCACGCGCTCCGGAATGCGCTCGCGATTGAAATGCGCCATCTTTTCAAAAAGCAGAAAATCTTCAAAAACGATAGGGCCACGGGGGCCGACGGTTAGCGAGTTCTGATTGTCGCCCACGGGGCGTCCGGCTGCTGTTGTCAGTTGTTTCTCTTTCATCATGCCTCCTCGTCCTCGGTATTGAGACTACGAGTTTCGAGACCGGCGATGGAAGGCCTTCAATCCGATGTGTGAAATAGAAAAAAGCAATCAATAGGAATCCGCCGACTGGTACTCATCGAGAACCAGGCTCAATCTGCGTCGGCGGCGAGCCCCATGAAAGCCGTTGATAGCGGCGCCTAGCGGCTAGCGCGCCACTGCCGGTTCGACGGGACGGCTAAACTGACGCTCAAGGGTGAGAGTCGTGTGAGTGCGGTTGAGCGAAGAGTTTCGTTTAAGACTGGAGCGAGCCCCCGTGCAAGCTGTCGCACCTCGTTTTGGCTAAGGTCAGAGACGATGAAAACGAAGTACTGCGCAGATTCAAATCCTGCTATCTCCATGCCGCTAATATGATCCTGGTAAATGCTGAGTCCGGCTGACTCGTCACTTAAGAGTGACTTTACTGTCGGAAGACTAGCTCCGTTTCTTTTCGTGAGAATCACAGAAACAATCGTTCCCTGGCCTCGGGTAATTAAGTGAACGTACTCGCGGTTGCCTTGTGGTGAGCAAATATGTCCTTCCAGAACTTCAAATCCGGGGAGTCGCTCCTGGACAACCTGTACCACAGGAGCATATCGAGCACCGAGTTTCTTCCGAATCTCGTCCGGTGGATTGGCGACCTCGGGATAGTTGTGGCCCTTAATCGTGCAAAGGACGTGATCACTTACTCCAAGCTTCAGGATAGTAGCCACTAGTTCTTTTCCATGATGCAGACCCAACCATAACAATCCGAATAGGCTAAAAAGAGCAAGCGCGATACCGGCCAGGCCCCCGACAGCCCAGATCTTTGTGTTTAGGTGCAAGAAGGACCGAGGCTGAGACTTGCGTAAGCTGCGCAGGACATCCGCACGGACGGAGTCAGGCACGGGCTGGCTGGCCACAGCGCGCTGCAGGGCGTCCCGGACTCGCATACGAGATTCCAGAGCTTGAGAACAGGCTTCACAACTTTCGAGGTGACGCATTACCTCGCTGACAGTTTCCACCAGAAGCTCGTTGCTAAGGTAGGAATCGAGGTTCTGACGAACGGGCTCGCATCGTTTGGAGTCAAAACTCAAAGTTTTCATATCGCCTCAACCGTGCCCCCCTGTCTCGCATCAGCGTTGATGCCATAAGCGCGCGCTACTTCCGCCAACTCCTGCCGTAGCAGCTTCCTTCCCCTGCTCAATCTCGACATCACGGTTCCCAGGGGTATCTTCAGCGTCTCCGCAATCTCCTTGTAGGAGAACTCCTCAACGTCTGCAAGCAGGACGACTTCGCGGAATTCGACGGCGACCTTGCTCAGAGCATTCAATACGTCCTCGTCGCATATTTCTTGAGGTACAGGTGGCTCGGCAGCAACCTCGTCTTGAGGATCAAAGCTGTCCATCAGTATCACTCGGGAGGACTTCGCTAAGCTTCGCCGCAAGTGATGAAGACGATGAAACATTATCTTAAAAAGCCATGCCCGGCAGTTCGTACCCAACTCAAAACGATGAAATGACTTCCAAGCTTCCAGATAAGTGTCTTGTATCAGGTCCTCAGCCTCGTGCCGGTCCCGCAGGAGCAAAAAGGCTGTACGATACAAACCCTTTAGGTGCGGCATAGCCTCCGCTTCAAAGTCTTCGAGTTGAACCTTCAGACGAAAAGACAACCAACACTCCAACAAAGTTCTTGCGAAAAAAAACGTCGAGGGCGACAAGGAAACACAACCCAAGCTGCGTTGGAGGCCAGACCCTCGTTGGCCTCCAACGCAGCACTTCACCGACCAGGCTCAGTTAAGCCGGGCGGCGACACCGCACACGATCACCGGGCCGGCGCTGCCGAACGGCGCACCGTTGGGTCCCGTGATGTATCCGTCTCTAGCCAGTTTCAGGATGCGGAACTCCTCGGTCAGCAAACCGCGATAGCCCTTTTTGATCGCGTCATCAGTCCACTCATAGAGGTTGGCGTCCCAGACCGGGCTGTAATCAGTGGCCGTGGTGGGGATGCCGCCAAAGGTGTTGTTCGGCCGGTGCCCGTCCAGGAGCGCGGCAGATAAGCCCTGACGCTGCGGATTATTGCAGCTGCCCTCCGATGCGCCGTTGGTCGCGATGAAGATCCGCTCCACGGCACTGCGAGCGATGTCGTCTACTCCCACCTCGAGTCTGCGCAAGCGCGGAGCGAACGTATTCCCCTCGATTGCAGACACAGTGGGATCGCTTGACTCGGTTGAGATGTAGAAGACTGGTTTGCCGAAACTAAAACCGTTGATCAGGCTGAGCGTGACTGTCCGATTCGCCGGATCGATGGCGATCACCTGATCATGCACGAGAGCGTAACTTGGGTTTCCGTTTGGGAAGTTTATAAACGCGTCGTCCACCGCAGCGGCGATCACGGGGGCGTCGTAAATGATGCCGTTGACGTTGACCAGTGGGCTATAGTTTTCATCTCCCACCGAGCCCGGCTGGGCCTCGCTGGGAGGAAACGGCCGTTCTTCACTGCCTGGTACCACAACCCGGTTTGGAGTGAAGTCTACGAGGCCGGACTCAAACAGGAACGTCCCGTCAGCACGGAGGGTCGCAGGGCGGGCGGCATCAACCGCGTTATGCAGTTTTTTCGAGAAGTTCACACCCAGACGCTCCGCCTCGGCTTGGTCGCCCGCATCGAGGATGATGTACCACGCCGGCTTCAGACCCGAGGGCGTGTTCACCGCGCCCTTGAAAAGCGGCAGAGTGATCGTGCCTCGGGGAGTACCGCTGGGGACGTCGATCGACGTGAGAGAGTCTATCGGTATGTCGAACTTACCGGATTTCAGCAGCCGGACCGGCCCTGCGAGCTCTGGATCGGTAAGTGAGTCGGCCGGCGGAAATTGTGAAATATCGACTTTCGTTCCGGTCGATGCCAGAGGCGGTATCAGATTGCATCCGGGGCCAGGTCCATTCGCCGCCGGCCCAGGACCGTTCCCGGCTCGTAAGAGTCTGCCTTGTTCTTTTTGATCTTGTCCGTCCCTCGCAGATGCCATGGCCGGAAAAAGTATGATTGCCGTCAACGCCATTGCTGATACGTACGCCAACGTTCTTCTTAATAAACTGCTTCCATTACGACTTGAGTACTTCATCGGATCTCCTGTAGGTCAAGAATTGAGCATTGTTTGTGGGGAGCGGACCTGGCAACGTTGAACTACCGGCCAGGACAGCCCGTGAGGTGCCTTGAGCGAACACTCACAAGCCGCCTTCGTGGCTTACGAACTCGAAGCTCATAACGGGCCAAATCGCTTCCACAAGGTATGAATGCCAATTCGCCGTTCATTTATTCCCGTGATGGGCGGCAGAAGCATTGAATCCTTTGGAGCCTTGATGATGAGGAACGTAAACCGCGCATTTCATCCACGGTTACCTGAGGTTTGACTATTCCAGTCCACGAGCGCCAGGTGGAAGACGCCGAAGCCAATGTGTGAAATAGAACAGAACTATGAATCTTTTTCCGACGTCGGTAATCAGTACGGCATTATGGAGATCAACCAGATCCGGTCCTTCTGTGCTGTTGCGCGGGCGGGCAGTTTTACACGCGCGGCAGAGGAACTGGGCATTGCCCAGCCATCATTGTCACAGCAGATACGGACGCTGGAGAAAAAGATCGGAACTCCCTTGTTCGAACGCATGGGCCGTTCCGTACGGCTCACCGCTTTTGGAGAAGCCCTGCGCGAGCCGGCGCTGAGCATCTTGCAGCAGGTAGCCATGGCGGAGAACTCGCTGGCCAATCTGCGTGAGGGAGTGCGCGGCAGGCTGCGCGTGGGCGTGATTCCAACCATCCTTCCTTATTTGATCGCGCCTCATATTGGTGAATTTGTCAAAGGATTCCCGGACGTTGACTTGCAGCTCATTGAGGACGCAACACCGCGCCTGATTGAACAACTGCAATCGGGCGATCTTGATATTGCCGTGGCGGGGCTGCCCGTGAAAAACCCAGACATCATATGCAGCGAGCTCTTCCGTGAACCGCTTTTTCTGGCAGTCGCTGAGGACCACCCTTTAGCCCGGAAGCCGGCGGTAGATTTAAGAGACTTGGAAAATGAGCCTTTACTCCTGCTTAAGGAGGGGCATTGCTTGCGCGACAGCGTCTTGATGGCCTGTACCCGCGCCAAGGCTGAACTCCGGTCCATTTTTGAAACCAATCAACTGGAAAGTATCTTCCAGCTCATCAAGTCAGGGTTTGGAGTGACTCTGGTCCCCGAGATGGCATCGTCACACGCAGCCGGTTGTGCCCTGGTTCCGCTGCGGGGAAGCAATTCCAGGCGGATCGGTTATCTTCGGGCACGCCGGCATGTAGTTACCAAGCCGATGCGCGAACTCACTTCCTGGCTGCGCGCGATTCCCAGAGTGTCGTCCCCGGGCCACATGCAGAATATCTCCTGCGGTTTGTAATACACCATTCCCTTGGATTGATTTCGCTTACCCCGCTGCAAAAATAAATCTGATTCCAGGGAATAAATCGCCACGTTTTGCGTTGTCATCTCCGATCAGCAAAAAAGTAACTGTGCATTCAACAAAACATGGGAGCAGGAGATTAGCTCATGATGCGTAACTCGCACCGCATTTTTGGAATATTTATCGCCACAGTGGTTCTATCCGTTGCTGTCATTGCATCTGAAAATAAGGCCAATACAGCAAATAACAGCACGGGGGAAGCCGCGCCTGCAAACAGTGCACCGGCTGCAATCCCCGCAACCAACTCTGTTCATGATCCGCTGTTGCGATTAATGGTGGCCCAAGGGGTTCTGAATAACGATGATGTGAAAGCCCTTGCGACAGTTCCCTCAGCTGAGCTGCGGGACCGGCTGTTGCTGCTGCTCTTAGCGAAGAACAAGAGCACATTGTCTGCAGAAGACATCAATGCGTTGAAAAACTCCACTGACTCTGCTGGCACCGACGCGGATTCGGCGTCTGAAGCCAGCACTTCATCGAGTCCTGCTGCGCTACAAAGCTCCGGTCCACCACAGCCTCCCAAGACGCCGCCTCCCTCGGGTCCTATACCCGCCATAGCACCCATTCGGGTATTACAGGTTGATCCACCCAAACGCGAAGGGTTCATTCCGGCTATCAAAATTGGCAAAGGAATTAACATCACTCCCTACGGACAATTCAAAGCCAGCGCGGTGTATGACACTTCGTCGCCCTATGGCAATGATTTCCCCCTTCCGGGATTCAACGCGCTGCCGAACACTGTCGACGCTATCCCTGAGTTTCACGCCAAGGCACGCTACTTCCGGTTCGGCAGCAATTTCGAATGGCTCGACAGCCCGAATGTGATCATCACAGGAAAAGTTGAAGCCGACTTTGAAGGCAATTTTAGCCGTGCTAACAATCGCAACATCAGCGCCATTCGCTCCAATGCCCTCCAACTCCGTCTGGCTTATGGCCGGATTGATTGGAAGCAGTCGGACAACACCTCTTTGTTCTTCCTGGCTGGCCAGGATTGGACGCCCTTCGGTTCATCTACGCTGCCGAACCTGTTCGAAACCACTGGCCTTGGGGTTGGCTTCGGAACGCTGTATGAGCGCAACCCGCAACTCCGAGTCGGTATGGAACATAACTTTGGCGCCTTCAAACTGGGACCGGAGTTTGCCGTCGTGATGCCTGCTTTCGGCAACCTTCCCGCCGATCTGACGACGGCCGGCGTGGTTAATCCAAACGGTGAGGGGATCGGGAACCAACTTGGTTTCGGTGAACGCCAGGGCGCCGATTCAGGGAAACCCGAGATACAAGCCCGCCTTGTCGGTCAATTTCAGCTTGATCATGCCGCAGGTGTGGCTCCGGCCCAGATCATCGTGAGTGGTGTTCATGGTGATCGGACAGTAGATATTGACGCGGCTGCCGTGCCCGCTGCGTTCAAGGTGGCCTTTCCCAGGGGTGCTCAGGTGAGTTCAACACGCATGGCCTGGAGTGGCGAGATCCAGCTACCCACACGCTTCTTTACTCTTGTCGGCAAGTACTATAACGGTAATGACCTCCGCTACTACTTCGCCGGCCAGATCTTTGGGCCATTCAACGACACGACTGGTTTAACCGGTATTGCGACTGCGCAGTCGCTTGACGGGTCCTCAACGCTTGCCTTCGGCCTGCGCAATGGGATACCGGTGGTGGCCAGTTCACTGCCTCCGCGCTCGGAAGGCGGATTTCTAAACATCGGAATTCCGCTGTCTCGCCTCGCTCACGCCGATCCTGCCGGACGCAACGCCGGATGGGTCTTGTACGCTCACTATGGATACGATCAAGTGCTGGCGCGTGACGTTCGCCGTGAGGGTGGCGGCCGACAAAAGGGCGACGTTGCTGCGGGAACGCTGCAGTACAAGCTCAATGGCTTTGTGACCTTTGTTGCGGAAGAGTCGCTCTACCGCACTCGGGCAATACCTTTGAATGCAACTGGTAACTTCCCGCTGTTCGAAGGACGTCCGATGCGCGAATGGAAGGATTTTCGCTCAGAATTTGGTCCCATTTTTAGTTTCTAAGCTGGATTCAGATTTCGTGAGCACAGAATGCTGATGCGTCGTCATTGCGGAGGTGTAGGCGATCATGCGGCCAATAATTCCTGATTGGACCAGGAGCAGTTCCAAGTGCTGGCTTATTCCCAAATCCAACATCATTTCTCCAGAATTTAACTCTCCGTTAACGGGCCGGTAATATTTCCGACCCCGTTCGGCAGTTATGAACTGTGACACCACCATATCTTTCTTAGAGAAGTGTTGTCCCCAGCAAAACAAAATGGAGGAGAATAATGATGAAATTTGTCCGGAAGCTTTGCTTCCTCTCGCTCTGGGCCAGCCTGATGCTGGCCCAGAGCCCTACAGATCCGCGACCCGCTTCAGGCACGGTTGAAGCTCAAATCAAGGTGCTGCGTGAGGCGCTTGCGGAGGAGCAGCAGCAAATGGCTCAGCAACGCCAGGAGATTGGTCGACAGCATCAGGAAATCATTCAGCAGAATCAAGAAATTCAAAGTTTGCAGCAGCAGATTGCCAACAAGCAGGATGCATCCACCAAAGCAGGGGCTGTTTCTCCGCGGATCGTCGACGCCGTATTGACCGCCAATACACCGGCATTGGCCACTTCCGCTCAAGACGAAAAACCCAGGGAATCGCCTCTTTCCTTCCACACCGGAGGCGCTGAGTTCACTCCCGGAGGTTTTGTTGATCTGACCGCATTTTGGCGCAACACCAATCCCGGCACCGGATATGGAACTAATTTCTTTTCCATTCCGTTTCACAATACGATCCTGGGACAGTTGAGCGAAACCCGTTTGACCGCAGAGAATTCGCGCATTACGTTGAAGGTGACTGACAAGTTCAAGGGAAATGACGTTACCGGCTATTACGAAATGGATTTCCACGGTAACGATCCCGCCAATCTCAATGTCACAAGCAACTCCAGCACCATGCGGCTGCGACAATTCTGGGTGGATGTAAGGCACAACAAATGGGAATTCCTCGGTGGACAAGCCTGGAGTTGGCTCACACCGAATCGCGTTGGAACGTCAGCGATGCCCGCCGACGTTTTTTATAGCCAGAATGTGGATGCCAACTATCAGTTGGGATTGACTTGGACCCGGGCTCCCCAGGTGCGCGTCCTCTTTCATGCAAACGATCATTGGGGGATGGGAGTTGCCTTGGAGAATCCCGACCAATTTGCAGGCCAAGCCGGACAAGTCAGCTTCCCAGCAGCGTTCAATAACGCGGCTGACGGTGCAGATTATTTCCCGAGGAATTTCTCCCTGGACAACAGCGCTGGCGCCAAGCCCAATACCTTTGTAGGCTTCGGCGGCCCTGGCTCCAGCAATGCTGCCAACCGCTCCATCCAGGAACCCACCCTGGATTGGGTTACGACTTTTTGGAAGAACCCGCAATACGGAGCGCTGCAGTTGATGACCCAGGTCAGCTACCTCACGCGTTCGCCCTGGGCTGTGGCAGCCGGCACTCCCAAAAACGCTCGTAGCAGCATGGCTTGGGCCAACATACGGTACGTGCTTCCGTAGAGCAACTTGATTTGTTTATCCAGAGCGCGGGTGTTTCGGCGCTCTAGGATTCCAGCGTCGGGAGCCCAGGCTTCTCATCACAACTAGCGTCGCGGTTGGAATAAAGTTACGCGAAATAGATTATTACTGCAGTTCGTCTCCTCATGTAGCGCTTGCGAGCAATCCTCCTCCTCTCAAGGAGGATTGCTCTTTTTTAAACGGCATATTGACCGTCGCTCGCTGTTTTCCGAGGATGCGCGCAGCAATTGAGAGATCGGCGAATGGTGAAAATACGCAAAACCAGCAGGAGCGCGATCGCTGGATTCCGATGCGGATGAGTATCACGTCAAGAAGCAACATCCTGAAAGAATTGCCGCGCGTTAGGAAAGTTAGACAAGTTTTCTCCCGCACGTTAGCGATAAGCGTCGGTTGAGAGGCTTCAAGATAAGCGCCGGAATAAAAGACCCTGCAAGTGAGTTCTTGAATCTGACACCGTTTTAAGGGCCAACGACTTCACTGTATTTGTGCGACTGATCAGGATGAACACCATCTCTACCCACCCCACAATTCTCGCCATAGGCACCGCCACTCCGCATTCTCGGTTTACTCAGGAAAAGACGTTTCATTTATGTGGGTATACAAGTCAAAGAGCCCGCACAATTTTTATGAATAGCGGGATCGATACCCGCTACTTCTATTTCGAAGGTGATCCCAGCTGTGGTGAAAATTCAGACCAATCAAACCAGCGCTTTTTAAGAGGGGCCTTACATACGGGAGCTCGAGCCATCGGCAACTGTCTGGCAAATGCCTCCATGACGCCGAAGGATATTGACCTTCTCGTCGTATGCACTTCCACTGGTTATGTATGTCCTGATATTGGAAGCCGACTCATTGGGCCGTTGGGCTTTCGCCACGATGTTCAGCGCGCCTCGATTGTGGGGCTGGGGTGCGCGGGAGCGATTCCGAGCATGCAACGCGCTTGCGATTTTGTCAGGGCGCGCCCGGAGCGCATCGCGCTAATGCTTACCGTAGAGATCTGCTCAGCCTGCTACTTTGTTGATAACACGTTGGAGACGGTAGTAGGAAATGCAATCTGTTCCGATGGCGCAGCGGCCATGGTCCTGGGAACCGGGCCATCCCACGAGCCTCGTTATCCTGAAGTGTTGGATTTTGAATCGTATCTCGATCCTAGCCAGCTTGATCAAGTGGGCTTTGACCACCAGCAAGGCAAGTTACGCATTGTACTGTCGAATGAAATTCGCAATCTGGCAGCCCCTTTGCTGGAACGTGCGCTCGATCCTTTGCTCCAACGCCATTCAATGAGTCGTTCCGATCTCCGCTTTTGGATCGCCCACCCTGGTGGCCGCAGGATCATTGACAACGTGGAAAAAGAGCTGTGCCTCACTCCGAGCCAGACGCGATTTTCCAGAGAGGTATTGCGGAACTACGGGAACATGTCGTCGCCGACCGTGCTGTTTGTACTCGATGATGTGATTCAAAAAGGAGAGCCGCGCCCCGGCGACTGGGGCGTCATGATGGCGCTCGGGCCCGGCATGGCGGCCGAGGTTTCATTGCTGAAATGGTAATTATCCGCCAGATTCCCTTTTTGCCGCTGCTGCGGGCCCTGGTGCGCAACGGGAGCCGCCCGTGGTGGAGTGAGCTTAAGCGAGTTCTCCGGCGAGGATTAGCCACGCAATTTACTGTTTCAAGGAACGCTTCGCCTTTACTGGCGTGGACCAAACAACCATCTGAACAACCCCCTCCAGTGTTTCAAATGGCAACTGGCTACTGGGTCTCCCAGTCAATCTATGTCGCTGCGAAACTCGCGATACCAGACGCAATCGGAAGCAGCCTAAAGTCATGCCCGGAAATCGCGGCCGCGATCGGCGCGAATGAGCATGCCCTGTTTCGCTTGTTGCGCGCACTTTGCAGCATCGGCATCTGTGCGGAAAGGAACGACAAGTTTGGACTCACGAGCCAGGGTCGCCTCCTGCAAAACGATGTTCCCGGTTCCTGGCGGTCTATGGTTCTTACGTTAGGAGAAATACATTACAGGGCCTGGGGAGAACTCTTGTACAGCGTCAAGACCGCGCAACCGGCGTTCGATTATGTATTTGGAATGGGATTATTTGATTATCTGGCCGAGAACGGTGAGGATGGAACCACATTTAACGCAGCCATGACTGATTTCTCAGGATTGGCTTCTTATGCTGTTCTTCTGGCCTACGACTTTTCAGCGTTCCGCTCGATTGTAGATGTGGGTGGCGGACATGGAAAGTTCATTCAAAACATCCTGGAGCTCTACCCGCAGCCAAAAGGAACAGTTTTCGACCTGCCGGCTGTAATTGAGGGCACAATAAAGCGACTTAAATATCTGGGAACTCGATGTTCATCGATAGGCGGAAATTTTTTTGAATCGGTACCTATTGGGGCAGACGCTTATATTCTTAGCGGTGTAATTCACGACTGGGACGATACCAGCAGCATTGCCATTCTAAGGAATTGTGGCAATTCCATGGACCAAAATGGCAGGGTACTCGTCGTGGAGATGGTCGTGCCAGAAACAAAGGACCCATCTTTCAGCACGTTACTTGATTTGAATATGCTGGTCATGTCACGGGGACGCGAACGGACCGCTTCCGAGTTCCGGAACCTTTTCCAAGCCGCAGGGCTGGAGGTGGTCAGTATTGTTTCATCACTCTCTCCTTTGAAAATCATCGAAGGGCGGAAGGCTTGACCCCAGGATCGGCCGCGCTGCCCGATCCTTTGGCCTTAAACAACCAGATATTCCGGCGATTTCCAGAATGGCACTTGGAGCTTCGGCTTCCTGTCAGCCTGCTCGACCTGCTCCACTGGCGGGTTCGGTGCCCTGATGCCGCGACAAAATTATTGCGGCCCTTTTACTTCGCCGTTCTAAATGGAAGCCGTAACGTCAGCGATAGCTAAGGAGTCGTCTCGTAAACCAAAACGCATCTGCTTCTGGAATAAATTTTGATCGGATGCTGTTAGCACCAATAGAGTACGAATGAACGCGACCGTAGATGGGCCCTGACCAGGTGGCGGGCTAGAGAGAACCTCGCCATCGTGTTGCCGACTCAAAGGGATAGACGCCCCATGTTAAACATTTCCGCTATTGTGGCCGGCATTGTTTTTGTCGCACTGGCCGCCGCCAACGCGGTGACGATGCTGGAGGCGTCGCAGCCCTCGCGCAGCGGAGCCACTAGATCCCGCCTGATCGCTGCTCACAAGGCGGGTGGGTACTTGTTTGTGATCCTGCTCTGCATCATGGCCTACGGGATGAGTCAGAGACTTGCCGGTTTGGGTATAACAGGTCATCTCCCGGTGCACATGGTTTGCATATTGAGCTTGTGCTCTTCCTCGTGCCTTTGCTTCTGCTGAAAATATTGATCGCGCACCGCCACAAGCACGCCCATTCTTCGCTGAAGGCACTGGGAGTAACGATTTCCATGGTTTCGTTCGTACTTGTTGCCATACCCACGTTCTCGGAAGTTCTTCGTTCGGCGAGCCCGGGAGGCTTGGGGCCAACACTGGCGACCGGCTTGAGTGTTGCCGTGTGCCTGATCCAATGCGTCTTGGTGTTTAAGAAAAGAAAACAGTCGCGCCCTTCCACAGAGACATCGCGTATTGCGAGGATTCCTACGCGGGTAACGTCATCAACCAACCTCGAAAACGTGAAGGACCCAATGAATCTTTTGTTGGCTCAGATCGAGCAGCAAACGCATGATACGAAAACGTTACGCTTCCAGATCCCAAAGGAAAGACGGTTTTGTGCCAGGCCAGGGCAATTCCTGACCTTTAAATGGGCGGTTGATGGCCACCGAATGACGCGGTCTTACACCATTTCCTCCTCGCCGATTCACAAGAACTATGTGGAAATCACGCCCAAGCGCATGGAAAATGGATGTGTATCTGTTTTTCTCAATGATCGAGCCAAGCGGGTCTTTTGGTGGAAGCAAGCGGACCGCACGGCCGGTTTTACTTTGACGAGACACTCCACAAGAGCGTAGTCCTTTTTGCGGCCGGAAGCGGGATCACACCAATGATTTCGATGCTGCGCTATATCGAAGATCTCAATTTGGCTACTCCAGTCAGGCTGGTGTATTGTGTGTGCACCGCTGCGGACATCATTTTCCAAAACGAACTGGCGAGACTTGCAACGGCGCTCCCCAACTTCAAATATGAGGTGTGCCTGTCGCAACCGGACCCAACCTGGGAGGGGCACACTGGTCACCTGACTGAGGAATTCGTCTCTCGGCACGTGAGCGATCCGTTTTCACTTAGTTTCTTTCTAAGTAGCTTGTGCGGAGATTTAGAGGTTTTACAGCACCACCTGCCCCCTCTAGCTTGTTGTAAAGCCGTGAAGGGCTAGGCCGGGCGCAATGCGGCGACTCGCGCCAATGAATTTCACAGTTTTTGCAGCCTGTCTCGGGGGTTAGCTAGAATTCACCTTCGAAATTGAGCCACACGATGAGCTTTGAACCGATCGAAAACTACGGAGTGATTGGAAATATGCGGTCGATTGCGCTCGTAGGCGTAAACGGTTCAATCGACTTTCTCTGCTACCCAAATTTCGATTCTCCGACCGTGTTCGCCGCGCTCCTCGATGACGAGAGCGGTGGCTGTTTTCAGATCCAGCCGCAATTCGAGGAAAAGCGGGTAAGGCAGCTGTATTTGCCGGAGACGAACATCCTGCTCACGCGATTTCTCGCGGACGAGGGTGTAGCCGAACTGACTGACTACATGCCCATTGGAAACGACGGGGAACAACCGAATGAGATCATCCGCACCGTTGCCGTTATCAGGGGCGAAGTAGATTTCAAGATGCGGTGCCAGCCACGATTTAATTATGCGATGTGTGGGCATACTGTGAGCATCGAAGACCGGTACGCGATTTTTTCGCCGGCGAGCGATTCTTGTCCGCTCCTGGCGCTGTATTCCACCGTTGCCCTGCGACAACAATCCGCTGACGTAACCTCAAATTTCAGGCTCCGAGCCGGCGAGAAAGCGACCTTTGTTTTTGGTGGAGTCCGCGCACCAGGACAGCAACCCGAGATGGAATTCGTAGAGCAGCGCTTCCACGAGACTGCACGTTTCTGGAGGAAATGGATCGCGAAATCAAAGTACAAGGGCCGGTGGCGCGAAATGGTCAACCGTTCGGCCCTGATGTTGAAGCTGCTGACCAGCCGGGAGCATGGATCGCTGATTGCAGCGCCTACATTTTCACTGCCAGAAGAAATTGGCGGAGTGCGCAATTGGGATTATCGCTTCACGTGGTTACGAGATGCGGCATTCACGCTCTATGCATTGATTCGCCTGGGTTTTGTCGAAGAAGCTGACGCATTCATCGGCTGGCTGAAGGGGCGCTTGGGTGACGATGCCGAGCGCGGGCCGTTACAGGTGATGTATGGGATTGACGGCAGGCAGAAGCTCGATGAGTTGATTCTGGATCATCTGCAGGGCTATGAACATTCGCAGCCCGTGCGTATCGGAAACGCGGCTTATCAGCAGTTGCAGCTGGATATCTATGGCGAAATGATGGATTCCATCTACCTCGCAAACAAGTACGGGGATCCGATTTCGTATGCGGGGTGGCAGGAAGTTCAGCGCATGTTGGAGTGGCTGGCCAAGAACTGGCAGAGACCTGACGAAGGCATATGGGAGGTTCGTGGCGGCGCGCGAGAATTCCTGCACTCGCGTTTGATGTGCTGGGTGGCATTCGATCGAGCACTGCGGCTTGCTCAGAAACGCTCCCTTTCGGGGCCTCTCGATGCCTGGCAGCGCACCCGCGACGCGATACGACAGGACATCTTTACCAACTTCTGGGATGACGAATTGCAGTCGTTTGTGCAGTCGAAGGGGACAAAGAACCTGGATGCGGCGGTTCTGCTAATGCCACTCATGCGGTTCATCAGTCCGGTCGATCCGATGTGGCGCTCGACGATGAAAGCGATTGAATCACGATTAGTCGAGGACACCCTTGTGCGTCGCTACGAGGCGGAACGCACGCACGTGGACGGGCTTCCAGGCGAAGAGGGTAGCTTCACTGCGTGTTCGTTTTGGTACGTCGAATGCCTCGCGCGCGCGGGGGAGTTGGAAAAGGCTCAATTGCTGTTTGAGAAGCTTTTGGGATATGCCAACCACCTTGGGCTCTACTCGGAGGAAATTGGTCCCAGCGGACAGCACCTCGGCAACTTCCCACAGGCATTCACTCATCTTGCGCTGATCAGCACTGCAACCTATCTGGACAGGGTCCTCTCCGGCAAAGACGACTCAACTTGGCGGTAGGATATGGAGAAATAGCGCGATCGGTGCGAGCACGTTGTTTGATGGGCATAGAGGAAATTTTCAGCTGGAGGACGGTAAAATCATTTGCTTGGGATCACCGGTTTTTGTGTTAATTTCTGGGGGAAGATCGCATCACAATGAAAGAAAACACAACAGGTTTTTGTACCGTTTTTGTACCGCCGACTCGGCATTTGAGCCTTTTTTAGTCTTGCTGCTTTTCGGAGGATCAATAACTTACATGCTCTCAACACTCCTGCACAGTTCGATCCCGACTAGCTCCACCATTCTAAGTCTCTGAAAACACGCCAGCCGGTGTTCAGCTCGCAAGTAGGCTTCCTGTGCTGCTATTCCTCGCAAGTCCCGCTTCTTTCCTTTGAGTTGCACTATACTCTCATGGTGCGAATGGTGACCGAGAGAGGCGCTTTTGAATCTGGCGTTCACCAAAACGGGGCAATCGGAAAACCAGCGCACGCTGACGCCTCGGCAAGGCCCTGCGATGATCGACAACATTCCCGCTCTGGCGTGGTCTTGTCCGCCGGACGGTACCACTGAGTTCCTTAACCAGCCATGGCTCGACTATAAGGCCCTATCTTTGGACGAGGCGCTTGGCCGGCGCTGCACGTCCGCAATTCATCCTGAGGATTTTGCAAAAGCGAATGAATACCTGGCAGGCCCTGCTCGTCTCGGGGAGAGCCAGAAGAGCAAGAGGCCAGGTGAATTTTCCTGGCATTCTCAATGTCGTGCAAGATCTTTGAGTCGTTAAAGAAGCCTGCTGCATCCGTTGTAGATGCAGCCGACATGAGAGAGACCCCGCATTTTCGCCGGCCTGCGAGAAATCCCGTCTCCTGAATTGGAGTTGACTGCAAATGTCATTCATAGCATCAGTAAGCCGCAAGGTATTCGGCGTGGTGGCCCTTGGTTTTCTCCCGTTCCTTGGTGGTTGCAGCAGTACCAAAGCGGCTCCAGCCCCTCCGCCATTGTCCGTTCAGGTCGCAACAGTCGTACAGCAGGACACGCCAATCTATAGCGAATGGATAGCGACGCTCGACGGATACGTAAACGCGCAGATTCAGCCGCACGTTTCCGGGTACATCATCAGGCAGAACTACAAAGAAGGATCAGTTGTCAAAAAGGGAGACGTCCTTTTTGAGATAGATCCCCGCCCATTCAAGGCCGCACTTGACCAAGCCAACGCGCAGCTTGCGCAGGCGGAGGCGCAGTTAGGCAAGGCCAAGCTTGACGTGGAGCGAGACACGCCGTTAGCGCAAGCCCGAGCGATCGCCCAAAGCCAACTCGATACAGAGATCCAGGCGAGGCTTGGCGCGCAGGCCCAGGTGCAGGCCGCCAAAGCGAGCGTCGAGCAGGCCCAACTCAACGTGGAATGGACCAAAGTCACATCTCTTGTCACGGGGATCGCCGGTATTGCTCAGGTCCAGATCGGGAACCTGGTCGGAACGAACTCAGTCCTGACTTCAGTATCGCAAGTTGACCCAATCAAAGCATATTTCACCGTCAGCGAGCAGGAGTTCACGGATTTCCACCGCCGTTTTCCTACCGAAGCGACCGTCGAGGAACAACGAAAGCGCATACCGTTGCAACTCCTGCTGGCCGACGGCAGTGTGTATGGACAAACTGGAAGGATCTACTTTGCTGACCGGGAGGTAAACCCCGCTACCGGGGCCATCCGGATCGCCGGGGTGTTCCCAAACCCGAACAATCTCCTGCGTCCCGGCGGCTACGGGCGCGTTCGTGCATCGGTGAGAACGCACGACGGCGCCTTGCTGGTCCCGCAAAGGGCAGTCATTGAGCTTCAGGGAAGTTATCAAGTGGCGGTTGTTGGGAATGACAACAAGGTCAATATTCGCCCGGTCACGGTCGGAGAGCGCGTTGGGAAGCTGTGGATCGTCAACCAAGGGGTAAAGGCCGGTGAACGCGTTGTGGTGGAAGGGCTGATGAAGGTGCGGGATGGCGCTCCTGTGAAACCAGTTCCGGCCGACTCTGCCAAGGCAGGGAGCTAGCCATGTCAAAGTTCTTCATCAATCGCCCGATTGTTGCCATCGTGATCTCGCTCCTGACGGTGATTGTCGGCGCAATCACCATCGTTACCCTTCCCGTCTCGCAATTTCCGGCGATTGCGCCTCCGGAAGTGCAGGTGCAGACGACCTACGTGGGTGCGGACGCGCAAACCGTGGAACAGTCTGTCGCCACGCCGATCGAACAGCAGATGAGCGGTGTGGACAACATGAACTACATGTATTCGGTCAACTCGTCCACGGGCGAGACCAGGCTCATCGTCGACTACGACGTAAAGACCGACCCAAACACGGACCTGATTCTTACTCAGATACGGGAGACGCAAGCCGCTTCACAGCTTCCTGTCGAAGTCACGAACTTCGGTGTCACGGTGCAAAAGACACTCACTGCGCCGTTGATGTTGATCAGCCTCTATTCGCCCAGTGGCATCTATGACTCGAAGTTCCTGGCCAATTACGCCTACATCAACCTTAACGATCCTCTGTCGCGCGTGCCTGGCATCGGCAGTGTTCAGGTGTTTGGCGCCGGCAAGTATGCCATGCGATTGTGGGTAAAGCCGGACCAATTGGCAAAACTCGGGATCACCGTGCCTGACATTGTGAATGCTATCCAGTCGCAGAATACGGTGAATCCAGCCGGTCAGATCGGGGGCGAGCCGGTGCCACAGGGCCAGGAATTCACGTATTCGGTCCGCGCCCAGGGTCGTCTAACCACGCCAGAAGAGTTTGAACAAATCGTTGTCCGCGCGGCTCCGGATGGTGGCATCGTGCGCGTCAAGGACGTCGCGCGTGTTGAGCTGGGGGCGCAGGACTATACAGTCGTCTCTCACTTGAATGGAAAGCCCAGTGCGATCGTCGCGGTATACCAGTTGCCGGGTTCGAACGCTGTTCAAGCGGCCGATGGAGTCAAGAAGCTCCTGGCTGAGGAAAGGCAGAGACTGCCGCAGGGTGTCGACTACGGCATCGCTCTTGACACCACGCGCGCCGTATCAGAAGGAATCAGGGAGATCGTCCAGACGCTGTTGATCGCCATCGTTCTCGTGATCATCGTGGTGTACATTTTCCTGCAAGGCTGGCGCGCAACCCTCATTCCGCTCCTCGCTGTGCCGGTCTCTCTGGTGGGAACCTTTGTCCTCTTTCCATTGTTTGGTTTCTCCATCAACACGCTTTCTCTGTTCGGATTGGTGCTGGCCATCGGCCTTGTTGTGGATGATGCCATCGTGGTGGTGGAGGCGGTGGAACACCACATTGAAGAAGGCATGTCGCCGAAAGACGCAACCTTCAAGGCCATGGAGGAGATCTCGGGACCTGTGGTTGGGATTGCCCTGGTGCTTTCCGCAGTTTTCATCCCTACAGCATTTGTCCCCGGGATCACCGGGCGCCTTTACCAGCAGTTCGCGGTAACCATCGCGGTTTCCGTCATACTTTCCGCCTTCAATGCGCTCACGTTGAGCCCCGCGCTCTCGGCAATGCTGTTGCGGCCGCGGAAGGATAGCCGTGGTCTGCTTCGCAGATTTTTCGATTGGTTCAACCGCGTCTTCGCGCGCGCAACCAACGGCTATATACGGGTTGCCGGCGTACTCATCCGCAAGAGCGCTTTTGCATTCGTACTCCTTGTTGCCTGCGGAGTCCTTGCGGGCTTGTTCGGCGCCAAGCTCCCGTCGAGCTTTCTTCCGGACGAAGACCAGGGTTACTTGTATCTGAATTTGCAGCTTCCCAGCGCTTCATCGCTGCAGCGGACGGAGGCCACGGCGCACGATATAGAGGACATGCTGGCCAAGACCCCAGGCGTCCAATCCACAGCCAGTGTTATCGGGTTCAGCCTGCTGAGTCTCACCCGGTCAAGCTACAACGCATTTTTCTTCATCACGTTGAAGGAATGGAAGGACCGCAAGAAGCGGGACGAGCAGTATCAATTCATCCGCCAGAGCCTGAACCAAAAGCTTGCTGGTCTTCCGCAGGGCATTGCGTTCTCATTCTCTCCTCCAGCGATTCCCGGCGTGGGAACGTCAGGCGGATTCACCTTTGTGCTTGAGGACCGCGCAGGCAGGGAGGTGCAATTTCTTGCCGACAATCTGAACAAGTTCCTTGCAGCTGCGCGGAAGCGTCCGGAACTCGCCACTGTCAATACCACATTCCTGCCCAGCGTGCCGCAGCAGTTCATTGCTGTCGACCGGGACAAGGCGCTCAAACAGGGCGTTGACATCAAGGACGTTTATCGAACTATCCAGGCCTTCATGGGAGGTTCATTCATCAACTACTTCAACCGCTTCGGCCGGCAGTGGCAGGTCTATGTTGAGGCTGAAGGCGCTTATCGTAACCGCGCGGAGAACGTCGGCCAGTTTTACGTGCGCAACAACCGTGGTGACATGGTGCCGCTTTCCGCATTGACGACGTTTGAGTCACGTGCCGGCCCTGAATTCACCATGCGCTATAACCTCTACCGGTCCGCGCAGATCATCGGCAGCGCCGCGCCTGGATACAGCTCAGGCCAGGCAATGGCAGCGTTGGAAAAGGTCTTTGCAGAGACCATGCCTCCGGAAATGGGATACGACTACATGGGCATATCTTTCCAGGAAAAGAAGGCGCAGGAGGGGGTATCTCCGTCACTGATCTTCGGCTTTTCTCTTCTGGTGGTGTTTCTCATCCTTGCGGCGTTATACGAGAGTTGGTCGTTGCCTTTCAGCGTCCTGTTGAGCACGCCCGTCGCGGTCTTTGGCGCCTTCTTGGTGCTCTGGTTGCGTCGCGTCCTCCTCGGTTTGTTTTTGCCTGCTTACATGGTCCAGATTGAAAGCGACGTGTACTCGCAGATCGGGCTGGTCATGCTGATTGGGCTGGCGGCAAAAAATGCCATCCTGATTGTTGAATTCGCGAAGGATGCGTACGAAAAAGGGCAGCCACTGGTGGAAGCGGCGCTTGCAGGTGCGCGACTGCGCTTGCGGCCAATCCTGATGACCTCATTCGCGTTTGTGCTTGGTTGCGTGCCGCTCTGGACTGCCAGCGGAGCTGGTTCCGTAGCCCGCCAGATCATGGGCACAACGGTGATTGGAGGAATGCTGGCAGCCACACTGATCGCCGTATTCATCATTCCTGTTCTGTTCGTGGTTGTGGAAAGGCTTTCGCAGAGGAAATCAGGGATAACGGTTGCGCCTGCACCATCGCCTCTGCCGGGGCATGGAGATGACTGAGATGAATACCAGAAAAGACATATTCGTCCTCTTCCTCGTCATCCTGTGCTCGGGTTGCGCCGTAGGACCTAATTACAAGAAACCGGCTGTACCTGCGCCTCCAGAGTACAGGGGTGCATCAGCGGAACAAGGGGGCAAGTCTGGGGCGGCGTCGTTCGGCGACCAGAAATGGTGGGATGCATTCCAGGATGAGGCCCTGCGCGATCTCATCCAGACTGCTCTGAAGCAGAACTACGATGTGCGGATCGCCGCCGCAAGAATCCTCGAAGCGCGAGCGCAGCTCGGGATCACGCGCGCCGACCAGTTGCCATCCGTGGATGCTGGCGCATCCGCGATAAATCAGCGCAGCTCTCAAACAGCCCGCTTTCCCAGTTTTGAGACCAGCGCCAATCAGATAAGTCTGTCGCTGGCATGGGAGCTCGACTTTTGGGGAAAATTCCGGCGCGCCACAGAGTCTGCGCGGGCCAGTCTACTCGCGCAGGAATGGGCCCAGCGTCAAGTCATCAGTTCGCTCGTTAGTGACGTTGCCAGTGCCTATTTTCAATTGCGCGAACTGGACCTTGAACTGGAGATCTCACGCCAGACGTTCGCTTCGCGAAAGGACTCCCTGCGTTTGACGCAGGTCCTTGCCGATCATGGCGCCACCTCCATGCTTGATGTGCGACAGGCCGAGCAACTGGTGTTTACCGCGGCAGCCGCAATCCCGGACCTTGAACAGCGGATCGAGCAGCAGGAAAACTTCATCAGCACTCTTCTGGGCAACAATCCTCAAAGTGTCACTCGCGGAAGGAAGCTGATCGATCAACCACATGCACTGGAAGTTCCCGCGGGACTTCCGTCATCTCTGCTTGAACGTCGCCCGGACATTCGCCAGGCGGAGCAGCAATTGATTGCCGCTAACGCGCAGATCGGCGTAGCCAAGGCAGACTACTTCCCCCAGATTTCGTTGACCGGCACGGGCGGCTATCAAAGCTCCGCTCTGACTGGTCTCTTCGGGGGGCCCGCGGGCCTTTGGACCTTTGGCGGCAGCGCCGTCCAGCCGGTGTTTGAAGGTGGCAGGATTCGGAACCGGGTCAGATTCGCCCGCGCCCAGACTGAGGAAGCCACGTTGCTCTATCAGCGTACTGTGCAGCAGGCATTTCGCGATGTTTCCGATGCGCTGGTTGGATACCACAGAAGCCAGGAGTTCCGGATGCAGCAGGAACAGTTAACGCATTCGGCCGAGGAAGCGACGAAGTTATCGAACATGAGGTATAAAGGCGGCGCTACCAGCTACCTGGAGGTCCTTGACAGCGACACGAGATATTTCTCAGCCCAGCTTACTCTCGCGCAAGCCCAGCTTCGGGAGCTTCAGTCCCTTGTGCAGATTTACCGGTCGCTGGGCGGCGGATGGCAGCAGTAGGGAACCCGCCAGAATGAACAAAGCAGCAAAAGTTAGAAGCCGAAAGGAGAAAAATGGTCGAGAAAGGCACGCCAAGTATTTCGGAATCTGCTCATCCGCTCATCCAGAAGGTACTCGCTTCGAGACCTCCCATCGCAGAGCTTATTGGGTTTACCATCGAACAGGCCAGTGACGGGCGAGCGATTGGGCTGCTGCATGCGGGACCGCAACACGCCAATCCCATGGGCACTCTTCATGGCGGTGTGCTGTGCGATCTGGCGGATGCAGCCATGGGCGTTGCCTTCGCGTCCACCTTGGCGCCAGACGAATCTTTCACCACGATGGGGCTAGGGATCAATTTCTTCCGCCCTGTCTGGCAAGCACGGTTGCGGGTTGAGGCACGCGTCATCAACCGGGGAAAGAACGTGGGCTATATCGAGTGCGAGGTGACCGACCAGGACGGCAAACCGGTCGCCAAGGCAAACTCAACCTGCGTTGTCTTACGCGGCGAGCGTGCAAAACAACGGTAAACCTTCTCCAACAAGCCAACGTCAAAAGGCCCTTAACAAAAGGAGGTCGGAAATGACCGCATTTACTTTAATTCACGTCGTGATCAGCCTTGTGGGAATCGGCTCAGGTTTCGTGGTGATCGCCGGATTCCTCAAGGCGAAGCGCCTCGACGGCTGGACTGCGCTTTTCCTTACCACCACGGTCCTGACCAGCGTAACCGGGTTCCTGTTTCCATTCCATAAGCTTATGCCGTCGCACGTTGTCGGTACTCTCTCATTACTTATCCTGGCGCTGGCAATCCTTGGGCGCTATCGGTTTAATCTGAACGGCGCCTGGCGTCGGATCTACGTAATAAGTGCCGTCATCGCCCAGTGGTTCAATGTCTTTGTTCTGGTCGCCCAGTTGTTCGCCAAAGTACCCGCTCTAAAGGCGATTGCTCCAACCCAGTCAGAACCGCCGTTTGCAATTACGCAAGCGGTAGTCCTCGGACTCTTTATCTGGCTTGGCATTCTTGCAATAAAGAGGTTTCAGGTCAAAACGATCCCGCCCGCGACATTGAGTTCGTCGACCTCCGCCACTCGGTAGCCGGCAACTCGCGAAGAAAAGCCAGGGATGTGACTTACGTTGTTCAGGAGAGTTCTCATGATAAATGGCCGGTATTTCTGCTTAGCTGCAGTCCTGTTGGCGTATCTCTTATCGGCTTCGTTGCCGGGGATCGCACAAAGCGGAGCAAACACCATCGCCTCGCGCACGGCCACGGTGGAGGGCGTCAAGCTGCATTATTTGACAGCAGGTCACGGTCCAGCGGTCATCCTGCTCCACGGGTATGCGCAAACCTCGCGCATGTGGCGGCCAATCATTCCGCTGCTGGCGGAAAAGTTTACGGTGATCGCGCCCGATCTGCCCGGGATTGGCGATTCAGATATCCCGGCGGATGGCTTGGACATGAAGACCGCGGCCATTCGCATTCACGCGCTGGTAAAGTCACTGGGCATCGCAAAAGCGCGGGTCGTGGGCCACGACATTGGCCTGATGGTCGCCTATGGATACGCTGCGCAGTTTCCCGCCGAAACAGAGAAGCTCGTGGTGATGGATGCGTTTCTGCCCGGCGTGGAGGGATGGGAGCCCGTCTTCAACAATCCGGACATGTGGCATTTCCGCTTCCATGGTCCTACCCCGGAAGCTCTGGTGCGAGGGCGCGAGCGAACGTACTTCGAGTACTTCTGGAACGACCTTGCTGCCGACAAAACGCATTCCCTTCCGGAGGCGGACCGCGTGGCCTACGCGACAGCGTATGCGCGTCCAGGACGCATGCGTGCAGGCTGGGCGTATTTTGCGGCGTGGCCTCAGACGGCGAAGGATTTCGCCCAACTCTCCCAGACCAAACTGAATATGCCGGTTCTCTCAATCGCCGGAGAAAAAGCCAGTGCCGCGGTTCTAGGGCAACAGATGAAGGTGGTTGCGACGAACGCTAAAGAGGTTGTTTTGAAAGACACCGGGCATTGGGTAATGGAAGAGCGGCCGAAAGAAACGACAGACGCGCTGTTGAAATTTCTGTGAAGGTCAACCAAGTGCGCCTTGCGGTCAGATTCTGAATCACCGATTTACACAAATAATCTACGTCAAGAAGGAGAAGTCCAATGGCAAAAAAACAGATTACAGGAAAAATCAGCGCCCAACCCCGTCTGCATCAACGTGCCCGGGAAATTCAGCAATATGGGACCGTGAGCCACCTGCTGCCGCTCGAACTCGAGGAGCCAGTCCGCCTGGAGATGACCGAGCAGTTGAACCAACTGCTTGCCGATACCATGACGCTTCGCGATCTGTACAAGAAATCGCATTGGCAGGTTGCCGGTCCAACCTTCTATCAGCTCCATCTGCTCTACGACAAGCACTTTGATGAGCAGGTTGAGCTGGTGGACTCGATTGCCGAGAGGATTCAATTACTCGGCGGTGTCAGTATCGCCATGGCGGCGGATGTCGCTGAAACCACACAGATCGAGCGCCCTCCCCGCGGCCGCGAAGAGGTCCCCGTTCAATTGTCACGATTGCTGGATGCCCACCAGGTCATCATCCGCGCAAGCCGCACTTTGGCGCGTCGTGCGTCGACGATCGGCGATGACGGCACCAACGACCTGGTCGTCAGCGAAGTGCTGCGCACGAATGAACTTCAAGTCTGGTTCTTAAGCGAGCACCTCGTGAACGTGCCGTTGGTCAAGGCGCAAGAGCCATCAGTGACTTCCGGGGCAGCTTAAACTACCTCTCTCGACCGAGGTTCATAGCGAATGATCGCGCTTAAACACCCGTGTGACGAAGGCGTCATTCTTTCACGGAGCTGCGAGTCTGCGCGCGCGAAGAGCGGTCCCTGGGTGCTGGCCGCGGCCATACTGGGCTCCAGCATGGCCTTCATTGACGGGACGGTGGTGAATGTAGCGCTTCCCGCATTGCAATCTTCGCTTCACGCTACCGTCAGCGATGTTCAATGGGTGGTGGAGTCGTACGCGCTTTTGCTCTCCTCGTTGCTGCTCCTGGGTGGTTCTCTGGGGGACCTTTACGGTCGCGCAAAGATCTTTGTTTTTGGCGTCGTCATCTTTGCCGTTGGGTCGGCGTGGTGCGGCTTCGCGCCTTCGATCACTTCGCTGGTCATTGCGCGCGGCGTTCAGGGCGCGGGCGCGGCATTGCTCGTGCCAGGAAGCCTGGCGTTGATCAGCGCTTCATTTCCCGATAACGAGCGCGGGCGTGCGATCGGCACCTGGTCTGGCTTCACATCCATCACGGCCGCACTCGGCCCTGTCCTGGGCGGCTGGATTGTAGAGCACGGCTCCTGGCGGTGGGTCTTCTTCATTAATCTCCCACTGGCGGCTGCTGTAGTGTGCATAACACTCTGGCGCGTTCCTGAAAGTCGCAATGAAGAAAAAAGGGAGAAACTGGACTGGTCCGGTGCGATCCTAGCCACCGTCGGTTTGGGCGCCATCACATACGCGTTGATCGAGGCTCCGCACGATGGACTCGCCGTTAAACTCGCTGCGCTGGCCGGCGTCTGCGCGCTAGGTAGTTTCTTGTTTGTGGAAGCACATTCGCCGTCGCCTATGGTTTCGATGGCGCTTTTCCGATCACGAAATTTCACGGCCGCCAACCTGCTCACGTTTTTTCTCTACGCTGCTCTAGGCGGAATTTTATTCTTCCTCCCGCTTGATCTGATCCAGGTGCAGCACTATTCTGCGACACAGGCTGGAGCGGCCTTGTTGCCCTTCATCATCCTGATGTTTGTACTTTCCCGGTGGTCGGGCGGCCTCGGCGAGCGGTTCGGTCCCAGAGTACCGCTCACTGTTGGACCTCTCATCGCAGCCGCTGGCTTTGCGCTCTTTCTCCGAGCGGACACGGGAGGCAAATATTGGACAACATTTTTTCCGGCGGTGGTCGTTCTCGGCCTGGGAATGGCGATAAGCGTCGCCCCGCTCACCACTACTGTTATGAGCGCGGTGCCCCGGAGCCAGGCAGGCGCCGCGTCGGGAATCAATAATGCGGTGTCGCGAGTCGCAAGCTTGCTTGCAATCGCCGTATTCGGACTAATGTTGTACGCGGAGTTCAATCGCAGCCTGGATCGTCGCTTCAATGCTCTCAGGTTGCGGCCAGCCGAGCGTCAGCAAATTGATCAGCAACGCCCCAAATTAGCGGCGGCCGAGACCAATGAGCCTCAAGTGAAGCGCGCGATCAACGAATCATTCCTGTCCGGGTATCGTGTTGTCCTTGGGGCAGCAGCAGGGCTGGCTCTGGCAAGCGCACTTAGTGCCCTGGTTTTGACAGATCGGAAGAGGGCGTCAAACTGACTCAGGCCGTACAGCTATCCTTTCGAAACTGCAGATAACGAGCTTGCGGGGCGACGGGAGGTCAAACCGTCGCCCCGTTTCTCGCATGGCGTCCACCCGTGCCACGGAGCTCTTCAATCCGCTCTGCAGCGGCATTTTTCCCAAGAATCACGCGCTTGTGATTGCAGGACAATTTAAGACAAGTCTGTGAAATCCCGGTCAAGGTTATGTGAAGTTTGTGTGAAAGAGCCGGCGGTGCCGCGCTTTGGATGCCTTCATGATTTTTAACGAGATGTTAACCATGCTCTCTGATCGCTCCTGTGTAATGCAGCGGCAGGGAATTTCTACTCTGCTAGGTTGCGGGTCTATAGAAAAGGAGACACTATGCGTTTGTTTGGCGTCCGCAGGGCAATTCCGTTCATACTTTTCGCAGCAGCGTTGTTGACTGCATCTTTGGCCCAGGCCGAAGGTGATCCTCACAAGACCAAGCACATCATCGTCATCATGCAGGAGAACCACTCATTCGATAACTACTTCGGTGCGCTGGCGTATGCCCCGGGAAGCCCGTATCACACCCCTCGACGGGAAGATCGGGACGAGCACGATGGCGGCTGCCGTAAAGACGATCACTCCTGCGTGGATGGCCTGACCTGCCGCGTTGATGCCGCAGGCAACCTCACCTGCCTGAACGCAAACCTGGATGATGATGGCAGCACCGTGTTCGCTTTTCACGACACGCATCGGTGCGTTGCGCCGGACCTGGACCACGGTTGGGCCAACACTCATCGTGAAGCCAATTTCAATCACCCCAATGACGCGCTCTTTCAAGGACTCATGAACGGATTTGTGCTCATCAACGATAAGACCGAGCAGATCGACAAAGGCGTGGAAAATGCCACTGACGACCAGACTATGGCGTTCTACAACCAGAATGAAATTCCGTTCTACTACGAACTGGCGCAGAAGTTCGCAGTAAATGACCGTTATTTCTCCTCAGTTCTCGGCCCCACATTTCCGAATCGTTCTTATCTATTGGCTGCGACCTCATTCGGCCACCTCACCACTGCCGACAGTTTCCCGCCTCCCGGAAGCGGCGGCTATAAGCCTATTACAGGCACCATTTTTGACCTGATGGAAAAGCACGGCGTTACCTGGGCAGACTATTTTCAGGATGTCCCGCAGGGCGGCAGCTTCCGTCCATTTCCTGCTCCCATTGATCCGCATTTCCTCCCGCTACCTGTTTTCCTTGGACAGCTTGCCGGAGCGCCGGGTTTACCGCCTTTGCCGCAAGTTTCATTCGTCGACCCGAACCTGGGCGTGCTGGGCATCACGAAAGAAAACGACGAGCATCCGCCGACCGACATCCAGCGCGGCCAGGCATTTGTGTCTCGCGTTGTGAACGCGGTGCGCAACAGTCCGTTCTGGAAGGACAGCATTATTCTTTTCACCTATGACGAGCACGGCGGCTTTTACGATCACATAGCGCCGCCGCGGGCACGCCAGGGTCACGCTCCCAATCCTGATGGAATCAATCCAGGACAGTGCGCTGATCTATCGAATCCGCCAACGAGCCTGCAACCGGGCAAAGGCGCGGAGTGCTCCACCAACTTGTTAAGCAAGACTGACACCACCGTGAAAGACGCCGCTGATCTCTGCCCGCAGTTTGCGCTTGATCCCACTGGTTCGTTTCCCGCCGGTTGCGCTAACTTCGATCAATACGGCATCCGCGTTCCCTTTGTTGCTATCTCACCATTTTCCAAATCCAGTTACGTTTCGCACACCGTCGGCGACCATACCTCGATTCTTGCTCTGATCGAGAAGGTATTCATGACTCCGGCGGGCAGCAGCGACGATGATGATGAAGTACCGCGTCCTCATCTAACCAAGCGCGATCAACATGCCAACACGCTGGAAGACATGTTCGACTTCACCAATTCTCCTTCACTAAATGCCAAAGTCGGCGTGGCGCTACCGCCGGCACAGGATTGCACTCCCATAAAGTGAGTGTCAAAGCTGGTCTAGCCAAGGGGTCCGGCGTTAGCCGGGCCCTTTTTTGTCTCAAGTCTGGTGCTCCGGTCTTTCTAGTGGTTATGGAAGGTTAAACTTTCGTGAAAAGTGCAGGGAGTAGCACCAAAGTTATTGATTTGTGCCATCCAAGTGACATAAGTTGACTGTAGCGGAAATTGTGCAACTAGTGCGAGAGCGCAATTTCCCGGGCTTAGTCAAGGGGGCCTCATGTCGAGGTTTTTTGCCGGTTTGGCGCGGCTTTCAGTCAGTACGGAACTGCCCGTCCAGGTGGCAGCAGTTTGCTATCGGCGGAACGGGCCTTCTGTGGAATTCTTGCTCGTAAATACCAGCTCCGGGAAGTGGACTTTTCCCAAAGGCCGGCTTGAGCCAAGCCTGAGTCCGAGTGAGAGCGCCGCACGCGAGGCCTGGGAGGAAGCTGGCGCCAAAGGCGCAATCGAAGAGAGACACTTCGGCTTTTATCTGGATACTAAGCGCACCCTGGGCCATGATTCACGCACCCGCGAAGTTCGCATTGCCACCTACCTGTTTGAAGTGCACAACACGGTGACTCCGGCAGAAAGCGGCCGCAATCCGAGCTGGTTCCCTCCGAGTAAGGCCAAGAAACAACTGGCGGAAGGACGTGCCCCGCGCTACTCCAAAAGAATCGTCAATATCATTGACGCTGCCCTGGAACAGGTGGCCACGAAAAATGGAAAGCGGGCCGGCCTTCTTATGCGAGCACAGGGACGCCGGCGCCTGGTGCCTGCACGCTGACTCCCATAATCCGATTTCGCTGTGCCAATCCCCAATCTATTGACACATTTGACAGCTCCCTGCGGGCGATTCCGCAGGTGGGCGCAGTTCACCGGCAAGGCCTGCTAAGCTAGTCTAAGCAAATTCCTCGAGAGCTTGGCAGGTGAAGACGAAGTCCCCAAGGCACAAGAACTCTGGGTTGGCGCATTGGATGCAAGAAGTACCCAGAGCGGCCGCAAAGGCCGCTGATGGCTTCAACAGTGAGGCCGTTCATGACCTTCGCGTTGCGCTTCGACGCTGTCGTTCAATGGCTGACGGGTTCCGCGCTATCGACCCCCAAAAGGACTGGAAGAAGATGCGACGGCAGGCAACGGCACTGTTTGACAGCCTCGGCGCCCTTCGCGATGGTCACGTCATGATCGAATTGGTTGAGCGGGTCGGCCCGGAAGGCGATCCCATTACCCACCGGCTTTTGGATCATCTCCACACACAAGAGTCTGGGCTAAAAGGGCAAGCTGAAATCGCGATAGGAGATTTTGATCTCAAGCGCTGGCAAAGCTGGGCACGTTCGTTGCCCCGTCGCGCGGAACGGCTGCCGGTGGGTTCAGAAGTGTTCCAGGCGCTTGCTCTGGAAAAACTGAGCGCCGCGCGCCGGCTGCACGCGCCGGCGATAAAGACAAAGGCTGAAGTCGCATTCCATCGGCTACGCATAGGGTTGAAGAAGTTTCGTTACGTGGTCGAAAATTTTCTGCCTCAGCAACACTCCGAATGGAAAGATGGCCTGAAGCAGGTGCAGGACATTCTCGGAGAGATCCACGATCTGGATGTCTTACGGCAGACCCTGTTGCACGTTTGTGCAGCGGAACCGCTCGAAGCCCGTCAACGCTGGGAGCAAATACTCGCTCATGAACGCCAGGTCCGGATTGAACGCTTTTGCGAGATGATGTCAGGCGACGGCTCGCTTTGGCAGGTGTGGCGGGCCGGTCTTCCCCGCGGACAGGGGGCCAGGCAAGCGTCACTCAAGAAGCTGGAAGCATGGTCCGCCTTTCTGGATTCTGACTTGCAGCATAGCCATCGCGTAGCCCGGTTTGCTGTTCAGATTCATGACAATCTCGAAAACCTCGATCTGATCGAGGGCGGCAACAAATCTCGTGAGCTGCTAAAGGCCGCAGCACTGGTCCATGAGGTTGGCCGGGTGGATGGCGATAAAAACCACCACAAGACGACCGAGCAAATGATCAGTCAGATGGATCAGCTGGTGGGTTGGTCGCAACAGGAGCTCGGTACCATGGCGAGTGTGGCGCGCTATCACCGTGGCGTTCTACCTCACGCCGGCAAACTGCGGGATATCCCCTCGCCGCGGCGGCACACGATCAAGTTATTGGCGGGCATCCTGCGCCTTGCCAATGCATTGGATGCCGAGCATGATGGCTGCATTCAGCGAATCAGCATCGACAAAAGCGATGGTTTCGTGGTCATACGCGCCAAGGGGCTCGCCGCGGACAGCGCGCTGGCGGAAAGGATTGCCGGTGCCCGGCATCTCCTGGAAATCACCTGCGGCCTTCCTTTCCTGGTGCGGCCACTGCGTAAAAGCCCGCCCAGGCGAAGGAGATTATCGACGCACTAGCGTGCCGGGATAAAACCAAACATCGTGCCACTGGGAATATGTATCATTTAGGCCATGGCAGAGTTCCCCATAGATCAGGTTCGCGCCGCGTTCCCCGCTTTACAAGACGGATTTATTTTCTTCGATAATGCAGCAGGTGCGCAATCACCCAGGACCGTACTGGACGCCGTGGCCAACCATCTTCTTCATCGCAATGTTCAACGGGGCGGCCGATATAAACAGTCGCAGGAGGTGGACGAGGCGATAGCGCGGGCCCGCGCAAGCGTCGCGCTGCTGGTGAATGCCCGGCATCCTGACGAGATTTCCTTTGGCATGAATGCGACTTCGTTTATGCGGCTTATCAGCATCGCTATTGGTCAATCTTTGAAAGATCGCCGTGAAATCATCGTGACCGATCTTGACCACGAAGCCAACATCGCCGTTTGGCTCGCTCTGGAGCGTGAGGGCGCAAAAGTTGTCTGGTGGCATTTCAGAGACGATGGCCGGCTTCATCCCGAAGACCTGGAGAAGCTGCTCTCTGCGAGGACGCGGATCGTGGCCTGCACGCTGGCCTCAAACGCAATTGGATCCATTCTCAATATTGCCGAGGTCTCCAGACGAGCTCATGCCGCTGGAGCAGAGGTGTTTGTAGATGCCGTGCACTATGGCCCGCACGGGCCCATCGACGTTCAGGAGTTCGACTGCGATTACCTGGTTTGCTCAGGCTATAAAATCTTTTCTCCCCACATGGGATTTCTTTGGGGCCGTCTGGAAGTACTCAACGCTCTGCCCACCTTCCGTGAAGATTTTGTGCCTGACACCAGTCCCGCCAAGCTGGAGATTGGCACGTATATCTACGAAAACGTGGCCGGCATGGATGCCGCCGTCCGCTACCTGGAAGATCTTGGACGGCTCGTCAATCCCGGTACAACCTCGTGGCGTGGCGCGCTGGTAGCGGCTACCGAGGCCATCCGCGGCTACGAGGCGCAACTCTCTCGCGCCATGCTTGATGTGCTGGCAAACGCGAACGCAACCGTGTATGGCATTACCGCGAAGGACAAGATTTCGCACCGCACGCCCACATTGTGCTTTAATCTTCCAGGTATTTCTCCGGTTAAAGTCACAGAAGAGCTCGCGAAACAGAATATCGGTGTGCGCGATGGCCACATGTATTCACCACGGCTCATGAAGCGATTGGGGCTTAGCCAGGAGAGCGGCGCGGTGCGAGCTTCGCTGGTTCATTACAACACGATGGAAGAGGTACGCAGGTTCGGAAGTTCGCTGGCTGAAATGACGAGTCGCTGATTCGTCCTGAGCCTGATTTCTGCGCCCAAAGTATAAGGAACAAGGCAAACTCATGTTGAGCGACAAACAAGTCCAGGAGATCCCGTTTCTGCTTCGGCGTCTTCCAGCGCACATGGGTCAAACCAGCCAATGTTGGCACCCATGAGTGATCGGGACGATTCAGGGGTTGGGGCCGCGCTCACCGATGGGACGCTTCCGACGACGGACGTAGAGGGTCTCCACCGCCGCCTGGGCCAAAGGCAGCTCACCATGATGGCCATTGGCGGCGCCATCGGTGTGGGTTTGTTTTTGGGAAGCAGCGTCACCATTCGCCTCGCGGGACCCGCCGTCATTCTTTCCTATCTTCTGGGAGCAGGCATTGCTCTGATCATGTCGTATGCGCTGGCGGAGATGGCAGTCGTCCATCCCGTTGCCGGCGCATTCGGCGTTTACGCGGAGAAATATCTCAATCCCTGGGCAGGTTTTTCTGTCCGGGCCACTTACGGAGCCGCGCAGATCATCGCCATCGGCGCAGAAGTAACAGCGGCCGGCATCTACATTTCTTATTGGCTGCCGAATGTTCCGCAATGGATTTGGGTGGTATTGGTTTCAGCCGCTCTGGTGGCGCTCAATTCCATGCAGGTCAACCGTCTGGGTGAGTTTGAATATTGGTTCGCCATGATCAAAGTAGCCGCTATCGTCGCCTTCATCATTGTGGGACTGTCTCTGATCTTCGGGATTGGTCCGCGACAAGCCATTGGCTTGGCGAATTTGACACAGCATGGTGGATTTTTCCCGGCGGGATGGAAAGGCGTCTGGCTCTCGCTCACCATCACGGTCACCAGTTACATGGGCGTGGAAATCATCTCGGTCACAGCCGGAGAGGCCCAGCGTCCGCAAGTTACCATCCCGCGCGCTATGCGGAACATTGTCTATCGGCTCATTGGATTTTATGTGCTCGCGATTGCGATTATGGTCACGATGGTTCCCTGGAACCAGACCGGCAGTTCGTCCGCGCTTTCGGGCAGTCCTTTTGTCACCGCGTTCGCCGCCGCGCATATACCCTTTGCCGCTGCAATCATGAACTTCGTCGTGCTCACGGCCGCGCTATCGAGCGTGAACACCAACCTGTACCTGGCGACGCGAATGCTTTTTTCTCTGGGCCGCGGCGGCTATGCTCCCGAATGGATGGGCAAGGTGAGTAGCAATGGGGTGCCCCATCGCGCGCTGATGGCTTCAACCGCTGGGATTATTGCAGCCATTCTGCTGGCCATCTTCGCACCCAAGAATGCGTTCCTCATGCTGTATGGAACTGCCGTCGCTGGAATGCTTTTCGTGTGGCTGGTGATTCTCAATACGCATCTTCGTTTTCGCAAGGCAATCACCAGCGAGCGGCTATTGGGTTTGCCCATGCGTCTGCGGGCGCACCCGTTTTTCACCGTAGCCGGTATTCTGTTGCTGCTTGGGATCTCAGTTACGACTTTTTTTGTGGACGGATTGCAATGGTCCGTTCCGGCGTTTTCTGTTTTCCTGGCCATGATCTCACTCTTCTACATGCGTAGCCGACGACGCAAGGAGAGCACGCGATGATCAAAGCCAGCGAAGAGGTCTACTCTTCGCTCCATCGGCGATTTAAAGGCGATCTGCTGCGCCCCGGCGAAGGCGGCTACGAATACGCGCGTGGCGTCTGGAATGGAATGTTCGCGCGTTCGCCAGGGCTGATAGCACGTTGCGCCGATGTAAGCGACGTGCAAAGCGCGATCCGAGCCACCGCTGCGACCGGAATTCTCACTGCGGTTCGTTGCGGCGGGCATAGCCTTGCGGGATTCAGCACGTGTGATGGCGGCCTGGTGATTGACCTATCGAGAATGCGGCAAGTCACAGTCGATCCTGAAGCACGCCAGGCGCGGTTTGCAGGGGGCTGTCTGTTGGGGTCGGTTGATACCGCGACGCAACGAGTGGGACTGGTCTTTCCTTCGGGCGTGGTCTCTCATACCGGTGCTGCCGGGCTGATTCTGGGCGGAGGAACCGGATGGCTCACCCGGCGATTCGGATTGTCATGCGATAACGTTGAAGGATTCACACTGGTCACCGCGGATGCTTCCCTGGTACGCGCGAATGCCAGGGAGAATGCAGATTTATTCTGGGCCTTGCGCGGAGGCGGCGGCAACTTTGGAGTGGTGACAGAATTTGAAGTGAAACTGCATCCGCTTACCTCTGTGGTACTCGCTGAGGGATTAACTCCTGAGGCTGGTATTCGCAAGCTTCTCGATTGCTGGAGAGATCTCATGGCCGAGGCGCCACTCGACTTGAAGTGGAACGTCAATCTACGCGTTGCTCCGCATGCAAAGAACGTTCCCATGGAACTACGGGGTAGGCCCGTGGTCAGCAATTCGATGGTCTGGACCGGTCCCGCCGAAGCCGGGCACAAATATATGGACCGCGCGCTTTCCATGTGCAGTCCGGATTCTGTAAGCAGCACGATCGTGCCATTCATGGATTTACAAACCATGGCGGATTCCGATTTCCCGCATGGCCGGCGCTATTACACCAAATCGGGTTATTTCACTTATCTCGACGACAACAGCATTGATCGCATGGTGGACTCAGTCGCCTCGATTCCTTCAGCGGAAACCATGATTGAACTTGCTTATCTCGGTGGTGCGGCGGCGCAGGTCGCCGCCAAAGAGACCGCATTCGGCGATCGCAGCGCGCCTTTTGTCATGACTTTGCTGGCGAACTGGTCAGAAACGTCTGCTGATGCCGCCAATATTTCCTGGGTCCGCGGACTCTTCAATCAACTTCGGCCGGCGATGAAGCCGGGTGTTTACGTAAATTTCATGAGCGGCGATGAGCAGGAGCGCGTGCCCGAGGCTTATCAGGAACGATGGGACCGCATGGTGGAAGTCAAGTCACACTATGATCCCAATAACCTCTTTCGCCTGAATCAGAATGTTCCGCCACGCCAACTCGCGGCAAAGAACCTATAGCTGGTCGCAATAGCCAATTCAACTCAGTAATTGGGCGCGAAGGACATAAATCAGCTTGTCTCTTCAAGCTCTTCTCATCTACTGGTATCATATTGGACCAGTAGAACGATGTTATCGGTCCACCACCCATGACGGATTGAGGGAAAATGCTGTTGCTAGTCCAAAAGGTCTTACGCGGCGGGGTTCTCGGACTCATGTTCTTTCTTGCCGGGACCGCTTACTGTTCGTGCGATTCCTACGACCCTGATCCATATGACGATGTTCCGCCCGTGGTGACTGTTGAATTCAACTACCTTGTTCCCAGCCATGCAAGCATCCCGGGTCCTCAGAGTCAAATCAAGAATAAATCGAGCCTCTGTTCAGGGTATAAGGTGCAACCACCACCGCCCGCGGCCATGCCCGGATTGCGTGGACTGCAATCTGATTATTCCTTCTCCCAGGGCCCACCGCAGTGGGCCGCACCGCTCAGACGCTAGACATTTTTCCCATCCCACGGATCGCGACATTAACGCCTCGGGGCCATTTTGCTTCTAGCAGTTTGCGCTTGTAAGCCGAATAGCACTCTGAAGTTGTAAGCGTTTGCGATTCACCCACAAAAATTCAGGCGTTTTTTTTGATTTCTTTACCGTCCATCACGACGGTGAGGAAGCCGGAATGGGGATTCCGGCAAAAAGCCGGGCACCGGCAACGGCAGCCGGCTGGGCACCGCGCATCAGCCAAAAGCCAGGCCTCGGTGCCCGGCTTTTTAGTTGAAGATTGATCAGGATTTGGAAATTAGTGGCTGACAGGCTGCGCCTGGGCTTGCGTCGTGGATGAAGGCGCCCCGGCAACAGCCAGGTTGAAATGATCGCGCAGATATTTTGCGGCTTCCACGCGTTCCGTTGAACCGTTTTCCGGCGTGGAGTTCAAGTACACGATATACTCTGCCGCCGCGCCATCGAAATCCTGTTGCTGCGATTGCTGGCGCGCCTGCGCAAGAATTCTGTCTGCCAGATGGGCCGCCTTTTCGATGATCGATTTCACCAGAGCATCTCGCGCCTGCAGCTCCAGGTCAGTAAAAAACTGGACCTCGTCAGGAGGCGTGTTCATTGCTTTGACGCCCTCAGTATCTTCCGGCTTCACATTCTCCAGGACCACGAATGCTTTGTGGTCCTCACGGCGGACGGACGGCGTGGATTCAACCGGGTTGCCGGAACGGTCAGTCATGCGGAAAGCAAGGTCCACCACTGCTGTAAGATCAATTGTCTTTTTGCTGTAGTTGTACGTTTCCAGGACCGCATCCGGCCGCGTCTCGTTCAGAGTGTCGAGCTGTTTCTTGAGTTCATCGAGCTTCTTTTGCAGTGCGTCAAGATTGTCGGTTGCGGTCATTACGTCTTTCTTGTTGTGGCGCTGCTGTGCATCGGCAAGTGCGCGCTGCCCCTGGTCCAGGTCCCGCTGGGCCTGTACGTAGGCCTGGCTGACAGCGAGCCATGCCTCGTTCTTGACCTCACGTGTGCCCGCGCGGTACCTGGATGGCAGCGTTTCCAGGTTGGTGTTCTTCACCATGCGATGCTGGAGCACTTCTCCTACCAGGACAAAATCAGGTTGTATCGCATTCGGGTCTTCCGTGTAACGTCGTATTACCTTGACCGGCTGGCCCAGAGATTCCAAGCCGTTCGCGATCGCGTCTCCCAGTTGATCGGCAAACCCGGGCCCCTCGCGACGTGAGGTCTGATCGCGGACAACCACACCCACTGAGAGCCGTCCGCGCAATTGGTAGGCTGTCTGATAGCGCGCCATCTCGTCTTTCACTGCGTCCAGGCCGGGCTGGTAGCGTTGTGCTTCACGCAGATAGAGCCAGCCCACGCCGACGCCGGAGCCCAATGGTTTCTGCAGGTAACGGCGGGCCTGATCAAGGTAGTAAGCGCCGAGCTTGTCAGAGAGCAAGTCAAGCTTCAGCTTGATGGCCGGATCATTGCTCAGTGCGCCGGAACGTTGCAGAAGGTCATAAGCCTGGCGTACAGCGTCTTCGTCGGCGTGGCCGCGAATGGGCAAATGTATCTCCTGTAATTTTTGTGCGCGGCGTGCCGCGGCCTGAATGTAATCTTTCTTCAACGCGTCAAGCTGCGAGGTCACCAGAGAGCGCTGTGCGGCCGGCAGGTTAGCTATGACCTCGTAGGCCGCTACCGGATCATTTGCCTGCGCGTATCTTCGGCTGTCAGCGATTGCCTGTTCCACCACATGACGATTGACCGCATCGGCAGCCTGGACCTCGGCATTCTTGAGCACGGCGGCAGCGTCTGGGCTTTCCGGACGGACGGCGAGCGCAGAACGGTACTCCATGGCTGCCTGTTCCCAGGTCCCCTGGGCCCCCAGTTGCTGGCCACGCGCGAAGTGGAATTGATAGACAGCATCGATAATGGTGGCAACCCGAGGCAGTTCGCTCGCCATGCCACGCCATGGCCCAATGGCGTGCAGTGCATCGTCATAGCGCTTCGCCAGAAGCATGGTTTCGGCGTTGTGTAAATTTGTATCCAGCCTAGTTTCTTCACCGCCAATTTCGTTATGCAGCGTGACCGCGGGCGCATACTCCGGCACGATATTCAGAGTCTGTTCGTCCTGGTTTCTGGCTGATGCCAGATGAGAGTAGCCGGAAGTATGTTCTGTTTCCGCCTTGATATATGACTGCAACTCGCGTCGGCTCTCTTCCAGCAGAGTGTCCACTTGTCCATGAATTTGCTGCAACAATTTCTGCGTGGCAGCATGGTTGCCGGTGACGGCTTCGATCTGGAGCACATGGTTTCGCGCGCTCTTGAGCAATCCAAACTGTGGCGCCTGTGAGCGCGCCGTCTTGGCGTATTCCGCAAGAGTAGCTTCTGCCGCCTGGCTCAGTATTCCAGCCAGGCTCTGGCGGGCCTGAACGGTGTGTGCGGACGAAGGGTAGCGTTTCAAATATTCCTGCCAGAGATCCATTGATTGAGCGCGCTGGGCGCGCAGGTACTCTGCCAACTCCTGATCAGGAGCGGCAACAAAGACGATTTGCACGCCTGGTTTCACTGCAGGCAGTTCGCTGGTAGGCGGTGAGGTTTGCACCAGCAGAACGAGCTGCGCCTGGTCGGCCGCTTGCGCAGGTGTGAGTTCGGCATTCTTATCGAACTTCACGCCATTGGGCAGTACGCACAAAGGCTCGGTCCCCTCCATGCTGAGCATCAGCACGCCGTCGGGCCGCCGCTCCAGGGTCGATCCGGCTTTGAGTTGAACGCGAGGCATCAAGTCATAAGCTCGCTTGTCAAAGCCGGCGATACCATTGCAAGTACGAAGCTCTGTCTTTCCGTTCAACGTTAAGCCGGAAACCTGCAGGTAGCTAGACCCATTCTGGGCGTCAAAAAGGATGATTGCGGTTAGCGGCGAGTCTTTAGCGCAGCAGCTTGCGACCAAGAAGAAAGCCATGCACAGATGCTGCACCCAGCGTAAGGGCGCAATTCGCCGTGCTTGTCGAACAGGGGAAGGTTTCATGATGTCAGTTTCCAGCCAGTGGCTCTGGTAATTGCCTAAAATCATAGGCAATTGTGACCCCGTTGAGCTATGCAAATAAGCCCGTTTAAGACACTAAAGTAATGAGGATGTCTCATAACCGCGGGGTTATCATCTGAGTACACCAGTGGGCCCCGGCCGTGAGGCCGGAAGGCAGCGCTCACTTCTGCGTTTTTTGAACGGATGGGAATGGGTTCTCTGCAACAAATACCGGGTTCCGGACAAGCACAAGAGCATGCACCGGTATCATCGCGGGAGCGCGAACTGAAGGCGGCGTTCATCGGCCGCTATGAAATCCTTGGCGAGCTTGGCCGCGGCGCCATGGGGGTGGTCTATCAGGCGCATGACCGGGTGATCGGCCGTACGGTTGCGCTCAAGATGATCGCTGTCGGCCATGATGCGCCGGACCACGATGAGGTCATCGAACGGCTCAAGAGTGAAGCCAAGGCCGCGGGCAGCCTGGACCATCCCAACATCATTACCATCTACGACGTTGGCCATGACGGCGATCGCGTGTATCTCAGCATGCAGTTTGTTGAGGGCTCAACCCTGGCAGCGATTCTTAGCGGCGAGAACCTCATTCCGGGCGCGCTGACGCTGCTGAATTACGCAGAGCAAATCTGTAATGCGGTTGCGTTCGCACATGAGCGATGCGTCGTGCATCGCGACCTCAAACCGTCCAACCTGATGCTGACGCCGCAGGGTCAGATTAAAGTGCTTGACTTTGGTATCGCAAAAAAGGGTGACGCTTCGCTGACCAAGTCCGGGATGGTGGTGGGCACTCCTTCATACATGGCGCCGGAGCAGGCCACCGGCAAAGACGTGGACCAACGCGCCGATATTTTTGCCCTGGGCGCCGTCTTTTACGAACTCTTTACCGGCCAGAAGGCTTTTCACGCGGATACCGTCGCCGCAGTGCTCTACAAGGTGGTTCATGAGGCGCCGGAACCGCCAGTTAAACTGAATCCAGCACTTTCGCCGGGTGTGGATGCGGCCATCCGCCGCGCGCTGGAAAAAGATCCCAAGGACCGCTTTCAGAGTTGCATCGAACTGCGCGATACCTTGCGCAAAGAAGCGGTCTTGCTGCGGACCACCTCCGCCAGGATTTTGGCCAAGCCGCTGCTCGAGTCGGGAAACCATGAGCGTATTGCCGGAGCGCGAAGGAAATCCCGGCGCGTGGTTCCAATCCTGCTAAGTGCGTGCTTCCTGCTGGCGATGGCAGCAGTGATTTTGTGGCCGCAGCGAGCAAAGTTTCCAAGGGTCATGGGATTGATCAGCCATCTGAAACAGTTTGGCTCCCGTCAGTCGAAGCAGGAAACGTTTTCGTCATCGCCGCAGATGTCAGCCGGAGCGCAGTCTGCCAGTAAGCCGGAAGCAACGGCCGGAACTCCTTCCGCGGCAGTCACGCCCGCAGACACCACAGGCAAGCCGACAGGACAAGATTCAACCTCTGGGCCAACGCAGCCTGGGACTCCTGCTTCGCCGTCCGCGTCTCTTGCAGGCAACCAGCCAGCTAAGAGCGGCGGCCCTGAAACAGCGGCGTCTACGACATCGCCACAGCCGACATCAGCACAGCAGGCAGCGAATGTCGCTTCGACGCTTACCTTAGCCACGCCGATCCGTGAGACCAAGAATGAGCCGTCACCGCCCGTCGCAACTGAAGCTGAGGAGAATCCAACATCCGACGGACCGACGAGCAAAGCCGCCGATCCGGGAGATGCCGTGCCTAAGCGCGTCAAACCTGCGGCGCCGGCCTTGGTCGAAGGCTTCACGCGTAAAGATATTCCCGATCTGCTGCGCAAGGCGGATGCTGCCGCCGGTAGCGGCGACTACCGGAGCGCGCGCTATGAGTTTGACATCGTACTGCGGCTGGACCGCCAGAACGCGCATGCCCGTGATGGACTTCGCCGGGCCCGCGAAGCTGAAAAAGAACGTCGCTAAGGCTTTCGGCTCTCCGCTGCGAGTCGATTCCAGTTTGGCATTTCCCATCTCTTCAATGCGCCCAAAACTTAAGAATGCCGGTTTTTGCTATGCTTAGTCAGAATTCTCGGAGGTTCCATGCGTAGCAGAGCCATCAGGTTCGTCCTTGCAATCGCGGTCGCTATGGCAGTGTTCGTGATCGCGGGATGTCCAACGCAAACCCACATCTCTGATATCAACAAGGATCCTGGCCGTTTTGCCGGCAAAGAAGTGAGCATCCACGGGACGGTTTCCGACTCCTTTGGCGCCCTTGGCAATGGCATCTTTCAGATTGATGACGGCACCGGGAACATGTGGGTCTACAGCCAGAATTTCGGCGTGCCCGGCAACGGCAGCAAAGTGGCCGTCACTGGACGCATCGAACAGGGGTTTGCCTTCGGCGGGCGTAGCTTTGGCGTGATTCTGCGCGAAACCGAACGCCGCCACTGAGTGAAAGCGGCCCTGGCTCCGGCCTTTGCGAACGCTGCTGGTTCCTGTAAGCTACTTCCTTCCTGAATGCCGGTTTCGCTGACCAATTCCGATGTGGTGTATCAGGCACTCAAGAAGTGCGGCATCGGGTTGGTGTCCGCCTTGCCTGAGACCTGGCTGGTGCACCTGATCCGCATGGCGGAAGACGACCCGCAGATGATCCTGGTGCGTCTGGCCAAGGAAGAAGAGGGCGTGGGCATATCCGCAGGCGCGCATTTTGCCGGTGTGAAGTCAGCCATGCTGATGCAGAACCATGGCTTTCTTGCCAGCATCAATGGCATTGTTTCCTTCGCGCAGCTCTACCGCATTCCGCTGCTCATGCTCATTAGTTATCGCGGCCACTTTGGCGAGCGCGATCCCTGGCAGACTCAGGGCGGGGGCGCAACCGAGCCGCTGCTGCGCGCGCTGGGAATCCCGTACTCGTTTCTGGACGATCCCGCAAAGGTGGAAAAGCGTATTGCTGAAGCGCAAACCTGGGCTTACAGCAGCCTGCATCCCGCGGCGCTGCTGCTGACCCGCGAACTCATGTGGGAGGAACCCGCATGATGCAGCGCCTGGACTGCCTGCGCGCGATCTACGACCGGCTCGAAGGCTGCCTGGTTGTGACCATCATGGGCGCCGTGGCGTGCGAACTCCAGTCGCTGGGGCACAAGCCGAATTTCTTTTATCTACAGCACGCAATGGGGCTCGGTTCCTCTACCGGGCTCGGCCTCGCGCTTTGCCTGCCGCAGCAGCAAGTCGTGGTCTTCGATGGCGATGGTTCCATTTTGATGAACCTGGGCGGATACACCACGCTCGCGCGCTATCGGCCCAGGAACCTTGTTCACGTGGTATTCGACAACGAGAGCCTGCTCTCAGTCGGCGGATTTCCCACGGCCACGTCAACCGGCAGCGACTTGGAGGGCATAGCCCGGGCATCTGGTGTGCCGCGCACCAGGACCGTGCATACGATCGAAGAGTTTTCGCAAGCCTTTGATGAAGCTATGCATGCGAAGGAGCTCACGTCGATCGTCGCGAAAGTTGAAGCTGTGGGCCCCAAGGGATACGTGACCGAACTCGCATTGCTGGAAAACCGTTTTCAGTTCAAGCGTTATATAGAAAAATCCACGGCGAATGCGCACCGCGGAGACGCGGAGACGCGGAGACAAAGCTGAGAAGCTGGTGTTGTCTAAAGCATCGGATATTATTCCGGCGATCAGAAAGTCAGGCATCGCAAATGGTTCATTTTCAAATTTGCTTAGTTCTCAGCGTCTCCGCGCCTCCGCGGTGAAAAGGACAGCTTTCATGGCCAACGTTCTCACCGAACTCATTACCCAGCTCAAAAGCGGCGCCCTGCGCGTCATCGACCTCACGCAGCCGCTAAGCCCGCAGACACCGCTGCTGCCGCTGCCGTCACAGTGGCCAAACACTCCGGCCTTCAAAATCTGGGAGCTTTCGCACTATGACGATCGCGGCCCGGCGTGGTACTGGAACGGCTTTGAAACCGGTGAACACACGGGCACGCACTTTGATGCCCCGATTCATTGGGTCAGCGGCAAAGACCTGCCGGAAAACAGCGTGGATAAGATCCCGCCCAGGAAGTTTGTCGGCCCGGCGTGCGTGATTGATGTGACCTCTGATGTTCTGAAGGACCCGGATTTCCTGCTGACGGTTGAGCGCGTGAAGCAGTGGGAAAGCCAACACGGCCAGATCCCCACGGGCGCGTGGCTGCTGCTGCGTACGGGATGGTCCAAACGCGTGGACCCGAAACAATACATCAACCTTCAGGACGACGGCCCGCACACGCCGGGGTTCGTCAAGGCATGCTCTGACTTTCTGGCCAAGGAGCGCGACGTGCTGGGCGTGGGCGTGGAGACTGTGGGCACCGATGCCGGACGCGCCGCTACCTTCGATCCGCCGTTTCCCAATCATTACGTGATGCACGGCAGCGGCAAATTCGGGCTGGCAGGATTATGCAATCTTGATCAATTGCCGCCGACCGGCGCCCTGGTCATCGCCGCGCCGCTTAAGATTGTGAACGGTTCGGGCAGCCCGCTGCGGGTGATTGCAATTACGGCTTAGCATTCAGCAGTCCGTATAGCCAAAGCGATTCACCGCAAAGGACGCGAGGAAGCAAACCAGGAGATGCAGTAAATCTCCTTTGCGTCCGTTGCGGTTATTTCTTGCTGGCTGCTGATTGCTGAATGCTGAGTGCGGGCGACTTCCGCCGCCAATCTCGAGGATCGGCTGTGAACTCCGCCCAGCGCCGTTACAATAATCAGTCTTGCGATCGTCGTCTGAATTCGACCATCTCGTGGTGGTTCTGGTCTCTACGCGCAACCCGCTCAACATTGGCGCGGCGGCGCGGGCCATGAGCAACCTGGGCTTTCTGCGCCTGCGCGTGGTGAATCCCTACGAGGCTTCTTTCCGCGAAGCGCGCTCCGCCGTCGGCGCTGCACCTGTGCTAGCCGGCGCAGAAGAATATAAGACCGTTGCCGACGCCGTGGTTGATTGTTCGTTGGTAGTGGGGACCACTGCGGCGCGCAACCGGGAGCTGCATCATCCGCTCAAGCTTCTTCAAGAGGGCGCGCCCATACTTCGCAAGCATCTCAGATCAGGCCGGGTGGCGCTGTTGTTCGGTTCAGAGAAGCGTGGCCTCTCCAACGCCGATCTCAGCCATTGTCACTGGCTGCTGCACATTCCTACGCGTGCGGAACACGTCTCCATGAACCTGGGACAGGCCGTAGCAGTCTGCCTGTATGAACTGGCGCGCGACTCGAGCATGGAGCGGCCTGCTGCAGGCAAAAAAGTCGGTCAACAGAAAAGAGAAAAGCCGGTCCGCCGTTCTGACAGAGACAATTTGCAGCAGCTTGCGTCGCCGCATGCGCCGGCGGCCGCGGGCGATCTGGAGAGAATCACTTCACTCCTGCTGGAGGCTCTCGGCTTGAGTGGTTATCTGGGAACACGCTCCGTTGCAAAGGAAGACAAGGTTCGCCGCATGGTTCGCCGCCTCGACATCCCCGCGCGCGACGCCGAGTCATGGCTGGGCATGTTACGGCAGATCGTGTGGAAGCTTGGTAATCGTTAGTAAGTGATCCCAGCGATCTTCTCGCTCTCCTGCCAGAGCCGCCGGGCAGAGTCATCATCCTGGGCCTCTTTCGTAGGCGTGGCAGGCTTGCATTTATAGAAATAAAGACCGTTGGAGCCAGCCGCTTCGCTGGACGACGCCAGATAAACAATCGTCTCCGCGCCCTTCTCCGGTGAGATTGCGAAGGTCTTTGCCGCTCGGACAGCGAACGAAAGCATGCCGCCGCTTTGGTCGCCGAAGCGCGTGGCCACAAACCCCGGGTGCAGGCTGTTGGCGGTTACGCCAGTGCCGGCCAACTTCCGCGCGAGTTCGCGTGTGTACAGGATGTTGCAGAGCTTCGACCGTCCATAGACGTGAAGGCCGCGATAGTTTTTCGCTGACTGTAGATCACCGAAGTCCAGTTTTTCTCCCTTGTGCGCGTCTGATGCCACGTTGACAATGCGCGAAGGCGCGGAGACGCGCAACCGTTCGCGCAGGCCGTAGGTCAGGACGAAATATGCCATGTGATTAGTGGCAATGGTGAGTTCCAGTCCGTCTTCGGTGATCTGGCGTGCAGCGAAAAGAGCGCCCGCGTTGTTGATGAGCACGTCGATGCGCGGTTCCGCTTCGGCGATCTCCGCGGCAACACGCTTCATCTCCGCCACGCGCGATAGATCGGCGTAGTGAATAGCGTGGTTGACCCCGGGCGCAATTTCGCGCAGGCGCGCCAGCGCCGCTTCACCGCGTGTCTTATCGCGCGCCACCAGCACCATGCGCGCGCCCATTCCAGCCAGTTTTTCCGCCGCAATCTTGCCAATGCCCGAGGTCGCTCCGGTGATCACAACGGTTTTGCCGCGCATTCGCTCTCCCATGTCTTGAAAACCAGTTGACTCCCGGTTTCCTAAGATCTAAATATCGGATAGTGGCTGGCCACGGCCATCATCAGCAGCATGGGAAATGACAGCACAAAATTTGTCCGCGCCGCCAACTGGACCAGGCGCGCCAGTTTGGCAGCTTCCGGTGGCATAGGCGTTCCATTGGCCGCACTCTCCTGTGTCCAGCGGATGATTTTTTTCTGCATGCGCCAGACAATGCCCCAGACGTTCAGGAGCATGAACCAGCCCAGCCCGCCGCCAATGCCGATGGCCAGCAGGCGATTGCTTTCCCAGCCGTGGGCGTTGAACTTGAGATACAACCATGCTGCGCCGATAATCACCCCCGCCATGACCGGGGCGAACACGGGACCTTTGCGGAGAAAATCAGCCGGCGACATCAGCAACGCCATCTCTAGGGCGAACGCTAATGTCCACAGCGTAAAGAAACTCCCTATGGCATGACCCTCAATGGCATGGCGGCTGATGCTGTGTCCGCCGCTCCCATCCACTCCATTCACGTAGTTGAGCGCGTCGGCGCCCACAATCATCATCCAGTACCAGATTCCCGCCACCACGGTCACCACAGAGGCCCAGCGGAACCACCACAGAGCGCGCGGCATAAGGACGGGCACAACTTTCATGCGCGTGGCCGGGTCCAGCGCGGGAAGAAATTTTGCATTAATCAGAACAAAGAAGTACAGCAAGCCAACCCAGGTTATGCCTGCGGCAAAATGGACCCAGCGAAGTATGAGCTGAATGTGTGGCGTGGAGCCTTCGGGAAAAGCAATCTGCGGCGAGTGGAACAGCACGAGCGCCAGCCAATGCATGCAGCCTCCGTATTCTAGTGATCGTCGTCCTTGATGGTCATGCTTTGCATAGAGGCGGCAATTTTTTGTAATTCGTCAGCCGACGTGGCAAAGATGTCGATGGTCAGTAGCGAGTCACCGGCCAGCGTCTGGATCTGTGACTGGTAGATCTGGGAACGGCCGGAGCTGCGTTCAAAATCGGCGCGCAGGAACTGGTGGTCCTTGACCAGAAATTCCAGGGCGGGCGCAGTGATCTTCATGCCTGCAGCGCTTGCCATTTGCTCGGTCATGTCGCGAAACCTATTGGCGTTGAGCGTATCCAGACGGCTGGGCATGGCGGTGATGCGCATGGAAGGAATACCCATGTGCTGGCCATCGCCCTCGCCCTTGCGTGAAGCATAGAAGATGATCCGGGGGCTGACGAAACGCATGTTGGCGCTCGCAGCTTCCGGATGCTGCTGCAGAAGCGCTGCCTTTGTGGCGGCCTGGGCACGTTCATTGACTGCGTCAAGCGATTCTGTCTTGGCGGCAATCCAGCCCTGAGGGTAGCCAAAAGAAAAACCCAGAGCTTTGTTGTTGTAGACATTTCCTGTGCCAGCTTCAGGGCGCGCATCGGTCGCGAGACGACTGTCGTTGCCAGCGGCACCAGGCACAGATGAGCCTGCCGTTTCGCCCGCCGGCGCAGGCGGAGGCGCGGCCGTAGCAGCGGCCAGCAGGGCTGGATCAGAGTTGCGCTTCAATGCCTTATTGATGGCGTCCTCAAGATCGCCCTGGGTGGAATCTCCCAGGCCGGACTGCCGGTAACGCACCACGCCGTCTTTATCCAGCACAATGTAAGTAGGGAACGACTGAATCTTGAAGGCCTGTTGCACGTCGCCCGATAGATCAATGTACTCTGACCATGTCATGCGCTGTGCATCAATATAGGTGCGCCAGACGTCCTCATCTTCGTCAGAGCTTACACCCACGAGCTGGAACGCTTTGCCGCTGTACTTTTTGTTCAGGTTGCGGAGTATAGGCACAGATTCCCGGCACGGCGGGCACCACGTGCCCCAGAAGTCGAGCAGGACGACCTTGCCGCGCACCGATGCGTTGGAGATGTTCTCTTTTTCCAGCGTGGTGAAGGTGAAATCAGGAGCGAACGGCTCACGCGCCCGGATGGGACTGGCAATGATTCTGCGCGCTTCAGCAACAGTCGACGGATCGGCATGAGGCGACGATATGAATGCGTTCATTTCCGCCAGGCCGTCCGCATCACGCTCCTGCTTAAGGAGCACCATGCCCAGGTTGTAATGGGTGATTGACAGAGCCGGGTCGAGCGCCAGCGCCTGGCGAAGTTCGTCTTCGGCTTCCTTCAGTTTTTTGTCCGTAGGCTTGCCGGACATTTGAGTAAGCAGAGTCGAGCGGACAAGATGGGCCTCCACGGCCTTAGCTTTATCGTCTCCCGCGACTTTTACTGCTTTCCTGGAGTCATCCAGAGCGGAAGTGAAGTCGCCCATTTTGATTTCAACTTCCACCAGCTTGAGATAAACGACGGCCGAAGAATGATGAGACAGCTTGTCCGCCTTGTGATACGAATCCAGCGCAAGCTCATACTTCCTTTTCGATTGAAAAAGATCTCCTTGCGAAATGGCTTTGGCCAGGGGGGCGGCTGCCTGTGGTTGCGCCAGGCCAAGCGTGCCAGTGAACGCGATTACAAGTGCAATTGAGCTTCGCAACATCGGGTAGATAATAGCATTACTCATTAGCCCAGGCGGCAGCGAGAGCATGGTCTCCGTATGTGTGGCGTTTTACTCTTGACATCAGTCGTATATTTCTATTATTGTAGAAATATGGAAATTAAGGCAAGTGCGTCCAACGATCACAAGGTTTCGCGCTTCGCGGACATGTTCTCTGCCATGGGCGCTGAACCTCGGCTGCGAATTCTACGATTGCTGCTGGCGGCGCATCCTGATGGGATGGTCGTGAATGAGATCGGTGAAGAACTGGAGATCGCCAACTCCACGCTTTCTCATCACCTGGACAAGTTGAAAAATGAAGATTTGGTCGGGGTGCGGCGGGAAGGCACGTTCCTGCGTTACTCGGCGAATACGAAGGCCCTGACTGAGTTGCTGGGCTTTCTGTATGCCGAGTGCTGCACCCGCAACAAGGCAGTAGAACCGCAGCGCATTGTTTGTTGCAAATAGCAAGTTTGGAAGTCGGCCGCACCCGGCTGTACGATGCGAAATGAGCGGCCAATCACAGATCCACGGAGAAGACCATGAGCACCCAGGACGTTAAAGAAGTCGTTAAAGAAAAATACGGAGCAGCGGCGCGTCGCGTTACCACAGGCGAGGGAAGCTCCTGCTGCGGGGCGTCCGCGTGCAGCGGAGCGGAAATCGATCCGATCACGCGCGACCTGTACGAGAGCTCGCAGACTAGCATCTTGCCGGAAGAAGCGGTGAAAGCTTCACTGGGGTGCGGGAATCCCACGGCGCTGGCGGAGCTCAAGCCGGGCGAGACTGTTTTGGACCTGGGTTCCGGTGGCGGAATCGATGTTTTGCTTTCCGCGCGGCGCGTGGGACCAACGGGCAAAGCCTACGGCCTGGACATGACCGATGACATGCTGGCGCTGGCGTGTGAGAACCAGAAGAAGTCTGGCATTACGAACGTTGAATTCCTCCGTGGTGAGATCGAAAACATCCCGCTGCCGGCGAATACCGTGGACGTGATTATCTCCAACTGCGTAATCAATCTTTCTGCCGACAAAGACCGCGTACTGCGCGAAGCATTCCGCGTGCTCAAGCCGGGCGGCCGTTTTGCCGTTTCTGACGTTGTGGTACGCGGCGAGATCCCGGAAGAGATTCAAAAGAACCTGATGCTCTGGGTGGGGTGCATTGCCGGCGCGCTGCGCGATACCGACTACGTCGCCAAACTGGCTGCGGCGGGCTTTGAAGAGGTCAGCATCGAGCCCACGCGTGTTTATCAGATTGAAGATGCCCGCGCCTTCCTGACCGGCCAGGGCATGAACGTGGATGAAATCGCTCCTCTGGTAGAGGGCAAGTTTATGAGCGCTTTTGTGCGTGCCGTAAAACCTGTCGGCACCGCCGTCTCCGATCAAGCACCAGCGCTGAATATCGTCAAATGCTGCGGCTAAGCATTTAGAAGTTCGGCTGTCGGGCTGTGACAAAATGGCAGATGCCTGTCACAGCCGCTTGTGCCATCTTGTCGCCGGGGTCCTTCGGGCGCCTAGTTACAGCCTTTATTTTCAATAGTTTATGCGTTCCTCCATTTGGATCAGCGCTTGCAATATAGAACAGCAGACGGGAGCTAAGTTGAGCGCGAGCTACCTGCAGTTGGGGTCGGTTGGTGACGGTAGCAAAAGCGCTGGTAGCAATGAGTTCTGCCTAAGGAGAAGCGATTGTGGCTGAGATAAAAGGATATCGTCAGTGGCGCGTTCCGGGGATAGTGCCTCCAAGCCTGACCTTGCGCTCGGATATCCTTTTATCTCTTTTTTCTTCTATTCTGTATGGTCCGATTCCTAAGGCCCTGGCATGGGCCTGTCGCCTGTAAGTTTTCTCGCCCGGCCTTCCACCGAAAATCTGACTACCAGGTCTTGCGCAGCGGATGCGCTTCCGTGTTGAAGACCACTTTATTCAGATCGAGAGTTTCCTTAGGCGCAAACAGCAGATAAAGATACTTGAGCGTTTCCGCCAGAAAATAACTTTCCATGCTGTCTCTCTTTGCCTTGGTTGTAACGTCGCTCAATGCGGCATAGCCTGCGTCGGTTTTGCAATAGCGCACCAGGCTCAGAATGAACGTGGATCCCATCTCCTCATAGCGCGGGTCCCTGGTAAAAAACTTGAGATAATACGCCGACTCGATAATCTCCGGGCGAAGTTGATATCCCGGCGAGATGGCCTTCATGGTGGTGTAATCGAGCGCTTCCGGTTCAATGCCGAAGGTCGTCCACATCTTGTAAGACGATTCCTGCAAGCGCCGTGCGCGGTCAAGATCGCCGGAGCGCGCCAGCACCGCAGGAAAAAATGCATCCAGCGCGCCGTACTGTGTGGAGAGTCGCTTGCCCGTGTTCATGTCCGCCTGTCCGTACCACAGGCCGGTTCGCGTGTTGTCAGCCAGGTACTTATTCACGGCCTTCACGCTGGACTCCCACATCTTTTTGCAGTCCTTGTCCTCAAACAGCAACCACGACTTCAGCAGGTATTCATAGTAAGAATCAATTCCGCCACCGATGTGGCTGGTAGTGTCCAGCCATTTGCCGGTTTCCACGTTGATAGTGGAACCAACCAGCCCAATGGATGAGCGCCGGCTGTACAGTTCGACGACCGCACGCTTGGCCTTGTCATAGTAGATCTGCTTGCCGGAAAGCTTGCTGAGCGTGCCGAACTCCAGCAGTAGCGTGCCGATTTCGGCCGGGTTGCTCTCCGCACCACGGGTTTTACCTGTCTTGAGATTTACGTACATGTAAGGCATTCCGGTGGGCGAGTTGAAGACGGGCAGCAGACGATTGCCGAGATCGTCAGCCAGCTTCAGCAGGCGCTCGTCGCCGCTAAGCTGGTAGCTGCTCAGCAATCCGCCCAGCAGCCGGATCGTGATCTCAAAATTCTTGACCTCGATGTCCTGGTCGAAAGAGAGATTTTTGGCGATATATTCCCGCGTCTTGTCGGCCTCATCGGTCAGCCCCATCAAGATCATGGTGTCCAGGGCATCAACCGGCGTCATGAGCAGGGATCTGCTGCTGTACCAGTCGTGGTGTCCCTTGCTCAGCGGTTTGAGCTCGTCATGTCCCCAGGCGTACTGCTTGTAGGCACTCCAGGCATAAAGAAACTCGCCCCGGACTTCCAACGCCATGGGACCGGGTGAGGGAGCGTGAGTGGTTTGGGCCAGGCCGGATTGATGCGGGACGATACACATGCCGAACAGTGCGGCAACGCCGAGCCATTTACACATGAGGTGAAAGTCTCCTCGCGGGATTTAAGCCGATTCTTCATGATAGCTCAAAGGGCCAAGTCCACAGCTTGAAGGGGATGCCATTGGCCTGGTCGCGCTCGATCCGGGCGATAAAACAGCCGGCCTCCGTGTTGCATACATGGATATACCGGACGGCGGGAATCGCGAAGCAATGCTGGATTGCTGCTTCAACCTCATCTGGACGCGGCCGTTCGCGGCCGAGGATCCATCGATCATCGCCAAAGGCCTCCAGCGTGAGCGGCAGCTCTCTCAACTCGTCAGGAAACTTTCCACGCTCGGAAAATGCTGCGCACGAATCTGCATGAATGAAAACTGGTCCGGGGGAAGGATAAGAATCGATGCCGGCGAACGGATCGTAAGTAAAAAGGATGCGGTCTTCAGTGCCAACACGGAATTGCTTCAGGCAGGCCCGGCAGGGGCCATATCCGGCGGCGGTCTCAACATGCGCGGGGTGTCCGTACTGGGGAGATTTATGCGTGCTGCGAACCTGGTCGCAGATTGTGGGGTCAATGGGGATGGTACGAAATCCGGTCACGGTGTCCTCCTTCGCGCCTTACCGGCGCTACTCTATGAGGCTAATCGTGCGCCGGACCTCGTCCACTCCGTACCTTGCTTTCAAAAAATTATTTGTTGATGTCGTCCTTCGCTTCCAGCCGCTTGGTGAATCCATCAAGCGCGCTTTTGATCTGGTCCGGGGCCGCGGCGGAAGCAAGCTTCATTTCTTTCACCGCGGTATCAAAGTCGCCTTTGGAACATGCTATTCGGGCTGATTCATTGTGGGCGGTCCAGTGATTGGGGTTTTTCTTGATGTTTACACGAAAGATATCGAACGCCTGGTCCTGCTTGCCCTCCTGCTGGAGTTGACGGCCATAGCTGTGTAGCTGGACGACACTGGCCATACCGAGGGCCTTGTTGCGAGCGACGGTTGCGTCGTCTTTCTTGTTAAGCGCGTCGAGAATACGCGCCTTGGTCATGAGGTTGTCATACCGTTCTTCCACTCCAATCGAACGGTCCTCATACTTCAAAGCCTCTTCCAGGTTGTATTTGTTGGTCAGAAGGTAGTTGGCAGCGTCGTCCCAGCCGTCCCAAGTGTATTGGGCCAGCCCGCGCAGCTGCCCGTGCAGGCTCTGAGCAACGATCTCGTTGGTGGTGACATCGACCTTGAAAGGCACCGCCAATTTTTCCCAGCGCAGAGCGATCACAGCCGAAGTGGGCGTGACTCCATCCACTTCATAGGCCAGCGCTTCTTCAGCGTCGGCGACCCGTGGCTTCACTGTCACTCGCAATGCATCTTCGGCCTGGTTATAGGTAAAGCTGCCCCAGGCGGTTGCGTTCTTGGAGAAAATAACGGTCCATTCATTTTCAGTGGGAATCATGTGCAGGCCATAAATGCCTTTCGCCAGCGGCTTACCTTCAATGCTCACCGGATCGCTGAATTCGATGGTGGTATTTTCATTGGCTCCGGCACGCCACACCTGGCCATAGGGCACCAAGCCGCCCCAGACTTTCCTGCCCTTCACCAGCGGGCGGTGGTAGTTGATTGTGATGTCGGTGATTCCGACGCGCTGCATGATCTTTGCATGCTGGCTGTCGCGCGGCAGGTCCAGCAGAGCGGATTGCGCGTTGCCGGGGATCGCGGCGAAAAAAGCTGCTATGAGGGTGGTTGCGAGCAAGAGCGTTCTGCGCATGGTGGCGCCTCCAGAGGCTGATTTTTGCAGACGAGGATGAACCAGAGTTTTAGACGGGAAGCCCGCACGGTTGTTAGCGCAGGCTTCCGCTTGGGAACGTGACTAATTCTCCAGCTGTGCGTCCATGGTGATCTTGGCGTTAAGCAGCTTGGAGATCGGGCAGCCCTCTTTGGCATTCTTGGCCGCTTGCTCGAATTTGGCTTTGTCAGCGCCGGGGATCTTTACCTTCACCTGCAGGTGGGACGAGGTGACGGCAAAGCCGGAGTCGACCTTTTCCAGGGTGACTGTTGCGGTGGCATCGATGGATTCCGCCGTCATTCCGGCGCTGCCGAGCTGGCCGGAAAGCGCCATGCTGAAGCATCCGGCGTGGGCTGCGGCAATCAATTCCTCCGGATTGGTGCCCGGCTGCGATTCAAAACGGGTGGCAAAAGAATACGGCGTGTTTTTCAAGACTCCGCTGGGGGAAGTGAGCGTGCCTTTGCCATCTTTCAGCCCGCCACTCCAGTGTGCGCTTGCATTCCGTTGCATGAGTTTGTTTGCTCCTCAAAAGCGAGATGCAAGAATTGTATACGGGGACGCGCCGAAACGCTTTGCTTCACTGCCAGCCGCGAGGAACATACTTCAGGCGCAGCCTCCCGGGAATTTGTACAATGGTCGGCTGTCTTTGTTAACAGAAGGAATATCGGATGTTTGAGCGATACACAGAGAAAGCGCGACGCGCGATCTTCTTTTCCCGTTACGAGGCCAGCCAGTTTGGCAGTCCCTATATCGAGACGGAGCACCTTTTGCTTGGCGTGCTGCGCGAGGACAAATCCCTCACCCATCGCTTTCTGGGCAGCCACGTACAAGTTGAGGCTATCCGCAAACAGATCGAATCGGCCACCACCATCCGGGAGAAGGTTTCAACTTCAGTCGACTTGCCGCTGAGCAATGAAAGCAAGCGTGTGCTGGCCTATGCGGCTGAGGAGGCGGAGAGGCTCTCCCACAAACACATCGGCGTGGAACACCTCTTCCTCGGCCTGTTGCGCGAAGAAAAATCATTTGCCACGCAGCTCCTGAAAGAGCGCGGCGTTCTGCTATCCGGGGTCCGCGAGCAACTGGCCCAAACGTCCAGGGAAGGAGAGACGGCGCGGGAAGCCAGGGAATTCGTGCTGCTTTCAGATTTCAGCACATATCTCACGCGGCTGGCAAAAGAAGATCGTCTGCTTCCACTCATTGGACGGGAAAAGGAACTCGAGCAAGCCGTGCATATTCTAGGGCGATCCAGCAAAAACAACGCAGTGCTGGTCGGTGAGCCGGGAGTAGGCAAAAGAAATATCGTTCAGGGCCTGGTACAGCGTGTGGCAGAGGGCGCGGCGCCGGCTTTTCTTGAAGGCAAGCTTTTTGTAGGCGTCGATTTATCAATGGTGGTTACCGCCATCCAGCATAGCGGGCATTTCAAACAATTCTTGAGCGCGATTACTACCGAGCTGACGAGTGCCGGAGCCGATACGATTTTCTTCTTTGACGAACTGCACGCGTTGCTGGCCGCCGGGCCGGCGGGTGGCGCGCATGAGATCACACTGCTGCTCAAGAAGGCACTCCTGAACGGGGACGTGCGCTGCATTGCCTCCGCCACCCCGGAGGAGTATCGGGCTGCCATCAAGAAGGCCCGCTGGCTGGAGCGATGCCTCCTCACGGTTGAGGTGCAGCCGGCAACTGAAGCGGACGCGATCAGGATTTTGCAAGCGGCCAAAGCCCGGTTCGAGGAATTCCACTCCGTCCAGTACACGGAAGACGCTTTGACCGCAGCGGTCGTCTATTCCAGCCGTTATGTGAAGGACCGCAATCTGCCAGACAAAGCCATTGACTTGATCGACGACGCCGGAGCGTTTGTGAAGATGCAGCAAGAGAAAGTGGCATTGCCAGAAGAGGTGATGGAAAGCCGGAAGCGCCTCAAGTTCATCGCAAAGCGCCATGACATGGCTGTTTCCAACCATGAATTTGAAAAAGCGCGCTTCTACTCTGACGAAGAACGAAAGGAGCGAGAAACCCTGCGTGAGCTGCAACAGAAACACAATATTAAAGATACGAACGTAGGTACGGTGACCGTAGAGCACATTGAAGAAGTGCTGGCGCGCTGGACGGGAATGTCTGTAACGGCGATCCGGCAGGAGACTTCCACGCCTGAGATCGAAGCGCAGGAACCGAGCGAGGAACCGAAGCAGCGCGTCAGGAAACCAAAAAAGAAGAAATCTCCTTAGCCGGCCGTCAGCTCTTCACCATCGGGATGGCGGCTGCGTCCAGTAGGATCAAGTCTTCGTGAACGGCCGCTTTCACCTCGGCCAGCGAGGCTACGATCGTATTAGCGGCTTGCAATTCCCGCACCGGATACGTGGTCTGGAGCGCAACCACCTGCATACCCGCAGCCCGCGCGGCGGCGATGCCGGCAGGAGTATCTTCAAACACCAGGCAATCAGCCGGAGCAACTCCAAGCAGTGCGG
>WNFM01042213.1_pt1 | contig 65393 bp, 63 predicted proteins | sample 5400271 | NCBI WGS metagenome assembly WNFM01 (sample SAMN13153352, study PRJNA577476) | soil metagenome | isolation source: 60 cm saprolite on Douglas fir-dominated hillslope | place: USA:California | collected 2013-09-17
GCCATCGCCGCGACCGCCGCAGCACCCGGCTCCATGGCGGCGCGCGCCGCGGCAGTGAACTCGACCTGAGCGTCGCCGCGCGCGACCGCGATGACGTCGGCCTCTGCGAGCGGCGCTCCGGAAAGCTGGACGGGTCCGTGTGGGGCAGACACCTCGCGAGCGAATCTATGCGCTCGGCCGTTTCAGCGGCGGCTAGATCCCGAAACTCGGGCGCGGAGAGACCCGGGTCTCTTAGGCTTGGCCGCCCATGGCTGAATTCCCCGCACCCACCGAAGGGATCGTGCTCACGCACTTCATCGTTTCCGACGATGTCGAGCGCTCACGCCGCTTCTACACCGACGTGCTCGGCGACGAGACCGTCCGCACCGGTGAGCCGTCGGCCGTCGCGCTCGCCAACAGCTGGATCATCATCAACGTCGGCGGCGGCCCCACCGACGACAAGCCGACCGTCACGCTCGAAACGCCTCCCGACCCCGATCGGGTGAGCAGCTTCCTAAACATCCGTGTAGCGGACATCCAAGGTGTCTACGCGGAGTGGAGCGCGTGTGGGGCCGAGTTCCTCACGCCTCCCCAGAAGCGCAAGACCGAGTACCGCTGCTACATCCGGGATCCGGACGGCCACCTGATCGAGGTCGGCCAGTCGATCTGAGCTCGCCAGGGCCGGATGACCTGGACCATCGATCACCTGATGACGCACCTCTGCTGGGTACTTCCTTGGCATCTGAATCCTCCTTGGGGCCGAAGGACTCTAGGAACCGAACTCCATCGAAGCGGGGATAGATCACCCGGATGAACAAGGTGGCTAGGAACTACACCTAGGCATCGCCTGGGGGACTCGTGGACCGATACGCTCGATGCTATTGAGAGCCTGGATTGACCGATCCTTTCGACTGGTCTGCTATGTCAAGTTGCGCCCGGTCGGCTGAAGGCGCAATCTCGGGCTCCGGCTCCTCCTCAAAGACCACCGTCCGGTGAATCCTCGACTTGTTGCTCTCCTTGTAGTCCTTGGCCAAGCCGCGAAGTGCGGTTCCGACTCCAAGTTGGGAGTTCCCGTTCACCCTCGTCCATAGGGCCCCACTGAACTCGTCCAACGGGCGACCACACATCTTTGCGAGTGCGGCGACGAGCTTCGTTGCTGCATACTCGGCAGCCGTTGTTCGCAGCGCTCTCAACGGACTCGCTAAGCCGGGAATTAGCTCCGAGAACAGCGGCCACTCTCCCCGAATGCCCTCCGGGGCCCTGTGATATTGGCGGACCGCAGATGCGTAGCTGCCGATCAGGCCATGGACAGTCTCCTCGGCTGATGGAGCTAGCAGGCTCCCCAGCCGCTCGGTCAAGGTTTGCTGCTGCGCGGGATCAAGACCAAGCTCAGAGACAATCGGATCGACTGCAATCTCCGTGGGCGTCCCGCCAAGCGTCCAGAGCGCTTCAACGAGGGCGATTGCTTCCCCGTCCGGTAAGCCGGCATGAGTGGCACGCGTGACTGCGCCGTCGTAGTCGGACGCTTCCGCCTCGCAACTCGGTCGCCAGCATCGCGGAGACGGATTCTCCCTAGACCCAGGTCGACAGCGACTTGCCGCGTCGGCCTCGCGACTGACAACGAGCACCGTGTGGAGGTAACGGCGCTCGGGAAAGAAGCAGGCCTCCGGCGTGGATGCCGATCCTGAGTTGCGTTCCGCGTTCACATCGCCCCCTCCTCCCGAAGGTCACTCGTTCGTCGCGCTCCAAGCATCGTCCATCGTGCGTTGCGACCGACCGCCGTCTCCCGCGCCACTTGTGGTGAAGCCAAACTCGTCCCTAGGAAGCGCACGCTGCGGGAAGACGGGCGTATCTAGCTCCAGCACGATCGCCTCCCGGACCAAGTCGGCAACTGATGTCTTTGCCCGGCTAGCCTCGGTGCGCGCTGCGGCCAACGAGGACAGCGCGTCGGCTTCCTCCGCATCGACTACGTAGCTGACTCCACGTGGCCACTGACGCAATGGACCGCGGCTGCCGCTGCGTCTTTCCTCTGCGAAGCGGCTGACGTCAACCGGTGATGCCCCGGTGTCGCCCTGACTAAGGAACTTCTTGATCGCCCGTCGTATGAAAGCAGCGCTCGGCAGCACCTCGAGGTTGGCGCGGTCCTCTACCGCGCTAACCAGCTTCTCCGAGAGCTGAACCGTCTGCCGAGTTCGAACCTCTGTCTTCCCTTTGCTGTCTCGATCCCGCCGGGCAGGCTTTCGAATGCTTATTGCCAAGAGAGCCATCTCCTTGATGTTTTGGGCCCGCTGGCCTCAGTGCCACCGGGCGAAGTTTGAAGCGTCAAGTATGACATAACTTCCATGCAATTGCCATGGAAGTTTAGTATTGTGTCGCGCGTGGCAGCCGAGAAACGACTTCCCCAGGACAAGGATGGTCCCTTCGCAAAGCGTCGAGTCTGTGTGGTCGGGCGCGGGCCCCTTGGCATCTTTGCCGCCCTGGCCCTCGCCCAGAACGGCGCAGTCGTAACGATGGTGGGACCCGAGCCGACCGGCTCCGGCGTGGGCTTTGAGAACGCGGCGGGCCTGATCGAGCCCGTCGCCACTGAGGATCCTCGCGCTGCCATGTGGATGCGGGAAATGGTCGAGTTCTGCAGGTGGGCGGAGAGCGATGATTCCTGGGGCATGATTCGCCGAAGGGTCCTTTTCATGAGCGACGACCCCCTGACCGTCAACTCCGATTGGATCTCGGAGATGGACAGCACTCCGGCCTCCGAGGGGGACTTGCGCGGGGTCAGGGGCCACGGGGCGTGGTTCGAGACCTATGTGATACAGCCCGACCTCGCCCTTAAAGCTATCCGCCGCGAACTCCGGAGTTTCGGTATGGAGAAGAGCTGGAGCGGCGAGGCGGTAAGCAGGGATCTCGCCTTCGATTGGGTGGATGAGGTTGCCCGGATCGCGGCGAACAAATTCGGCGCCGAATTCTTCGTCCTGGCGCCGGGAATCAGCTTGGGTAAGTTCGGTGACATCGCGGACCTTCTCGGACCGGCCGCCGGATTTTCGGCCGGTATGGGCCTGACGATCGAGATGCCTGCAGATGCGTTTACCCCGCGCCTTGAGCATGTGGTGATGGACTTCGATGCCCTTGGCTACCTAATTCCGCAGAAGACGCGTGTAGTCGCCGGAGGCACCAATGAAATTGCCACTCACGATGATCCGATCGTCGCGAGCGGAGGCCATCCGATGCTCAACACCGAGTGGGAGGCGGATGTCCGCGACAAGATAGAACGGCTCGCCCCCGGGGCAGGGTCCCTCCCCGGCAGGGTGAAGGTCGGCGCCCGTCCGATGCGCAAAGAGGTACTCACGCACTACACCGGAGATTTCGAGATTCCAGGCCTCATTCTCGGAGGTGCGGGAGGCTCGGGATGGACGTTTGCCGTAGGCATTGCCCACGTTGCGTCCAGGGTGATCCAGGCAAGGATGGGGTGTCCTGGTGCGCTCGCTGCCCTCGGTTCCGGGCAGCCCCTACCGGGTTCCGCACCGGTCGCACCGGAGCCCGCCTAAACCCCGCATCGCACCTTTCGCCGAGACGCATGCGCGTCGCCGCACCTACTTGACGACCAGCGGGACCCGCAAGCTCATCGCCGGGTTGGCCGGGCTGCGAAGATCGCCGAGAGATGCCTGCCTCTACGCCGGAACCGCTCCCGCGCGAATTGGGTGTCAGTGGGTTGGCCCGCCGCGCCGCCGGCCTCGGCCTCGTGGTGGTGGTGGTCGCGCTCCTCGTCAGCACGCTGCCGGGGCTCGCGGAGGTGCGCGAACGATTCGCCAACGCCGAGCCGGTCTGGCTGGTGGCGCTCGTCGTCCTCGAGGTGGGCTCCTGCCTGGCGTACGTCGTCGCGTTCCGCGGCGTCTTCTGCGTTCGACTCGGATGGCGGTTCAGCTACGAGATCGGCATGGCAGAGCAGGGGACGAACGTGCTGCTGCCGGCCGGGGGCGTCGGCGGGCTCGCCCTCGGGGCGTGGGCGCTGCGCCAGGGCGGGATGAGCATGGGGCACATCGCCCGCCGCAGCGTGGCGTTCTTCGTGCTCACCAGCGCGCCGAACTTCATCTGCGCCGCCGTGCTCGGGTGCGCGCTCGCCGCCGGCGTCCTGCCCGGCACGGGCCCGCTCGCGCTGACCTGGGCCCTGGGCCTGCTCGCGCTCGCGGCGATCGTCCTCGTGGCGGTGCTCCCGCGCATCCTCGCGCGCGTCGGGCCCGACCGAGGCGGTTCCGCGGAGCACGACAACCGGCGTGCCCGACTGCGGAGGCTCGCGCGCCGCACCGCCGTCGCCGTCACCGACGGCGTCCAGGACGCGGCCGGCCTGCTGCGGACGCGCGAGCCATACGTGCTGCTCGGCGCCGTCGGCTATATGGCGCTCGACGTCGCGGCGCTCGCGGCCGCGTTCGCCGCCTTCGGCGGCACCCCGCCGTTCGCCGCGTTCGTCTTCGCCTACGTGATCGGCCAGCTCGGCGGCCTTATCCCCCTGCCCGGCGGCATCGGCGGCATCGACGGCGGGCTGATCGGCGCCCTCGCACTCTATGGCAGCCCGCTCTCAGAGGCGACCGCGGCCGTGCTCGCCTACCGGGTCGTCCAGCTCGGCATCCCGGCGATCCTCGGCTCTGTCGCCTTCGTCCAGCTGCGCCGGACGCTGAGCCGGGACGAAGCCCCAGCCGCGCTCTGCGAGCCGTTCGAAGAGCCACTGCCGGTGATCGCGCTCCCGTCGCGGTGAGCAACGTCGCGTCGAGATGCGCCTAGCGTCAACGACCGGCAGCTCCGCGCGACGCGTCGCTCAGGGCGGCGCGCTTTGGCCGGGCGCCCGCCCGCCGCATGATCTTCGCGGCAGGCGGGCCGCCAGGGGTGGCGGTGGAAATCCGTTCGGCCTCGCTGACGCCGAGGTAGGGCGTGAGGAGGAACTGGACCACTTCGGCTTCCAGCGCCTCGAGCTCCTCGGTGTGACCGTCGATGAGCCAGCGGTCGATGACCGTGGAGGCGCCCCCGATCAGGGCCGCCTCGGTGACGTCCGGCAGCGTGAAGGCCATCGGCGCGTAACGCCTGCCGTCGCGCAGCAGAGCGGCCAGGTGGTTGTTGGAGTCGGCGACGCGCCGGGCGATGACCTGGTCGGCGGCCAGAGCGTCGTTGGTGAGCAGCCTGGCCCCGAGGGGATCGTCGGCGACGAAGGCAAAGGTCGCCGCTATCGCCGCCCTCGCCTTTTCCGGCCACTCGCGCTCGGCCGCGCAGGCGCGGACGATGCGGCTGAGGAGGCGATCGAAGACCTCCTCGCGGGCCGCGAGGACGCAGTCGCGCTTGTTGTCGAAGTTCGCATAGAAGGTCGACCGAGACACTCCAGCGGCCTCGATCACGTGCTGAACCGTGAGTTCCGCGTAGCTTCGCTCGGTCAGTGCCCTGGCAACGCCGGCGAGCAACCGCCGACGCTGGTTCTCCAGCACCACCTCGAGGGGAATCCGGTGGCGTCCACGAGGCAGCGGCGGGAGGGAATCGGAGCCCCTGCCCGGGGCGGGCAGCGACCGCTCGGAACTCATTCCTAGAGGATAGCGTCTACAAATACCAGGGGCTTTGTTTATAACTCACGACAGGGCGTATGGCGCTGCGAGAAGCTCGGCCAGCTGTGAGGCGAGCTCACGAAGACGCTCGGGCTCGTGGTCCGCGACCCGCTCGGAGGCCAGAGCAAAGGCCGCGGCAAGCAGGCGTGGCTCGGGGGTCGGCGTACCTGGGACCGCAACCGGCGCCTCGACTCGGTCGTCGCGGAGCTGAGCGGCGAGGTGGTCGAAGAGTCGCGCCCGGGCGGCGGCAAAGGCGGGGTCGGCGGCGGGAGCGACGTCGCCGAGCAGGTTTGCCAGGGTGGGCTCGGCGGCGAGGAATTCCAGGACCGCCTCGATCGCGGCGCCCAGGCGAGCTCCGGGATCTTTGGCCGTGCGGCAAGAGTCGGAGACGATCGCGACGATGCTCTCTGCGGCGAGCTCGAAAGCGGCGGTCAGGCAAGCGGAGACGTTCTCGAAGTATTTGTAAAAGGCGCTCGAGGAAACTGCCGCGCGCCTGGCGATGCGGGCGCTGGTGGTCTCGAGATAGCCACGCTCGGCCAGCACCTCCGCGGCGGCCCCGAGCAACCGCCAGCGCTGGTTCTCGGCGACCTGCGCGGGCGGGATGCCGTGTCGGCCGCGGGGCAGCCGGTAGGCGGCGAGGGGAACGTCCCCATGTCGAGTGCCTAACGGCGGACGCTGCACGGCCGCAGGAACGTCCCGGTGAGGAAGGTGCCGTCGGAGAAGGTGAATTCGCCCTTTGCCTGGAGGTGACCGGTTTCGCAGCGGGCGTTGACGTAGCTGTAATGGCGACCCTTGTAAGTCCAGCGGCGGCCGATCCTCAGGTGGCCGGAGATCGGCACGCCGGCGCCGCCGGCGATCTTCGGGATCGTGGCTTTGGTGCGGTAGCCGTAGACGCCGTCGTGGATGCGTTCGATCACGACCGGGACGATGTAGGTGGTCGGGGCCGGGACGGAGAGGTAGGCGTGGGCGAGGACGGTGTCGTCGCCGTGCACCTTCGGCCCGTTGAAGAGGGTGATCGGCGAGGAGGCCGGGATCGGCGCCTGTTCGGGGAACTTGACGATCGCCTTGCCCTCGCCCTCGCCGACGATCGCGCCGGGGCAGTTGCGGCGGGCCTGGGCGGTGGTGGTGGCGGCGAGCTTGGCGGCGGTGCAGACCGGCAGGCCGGTCGTCTGGACGGAGCCGTGGCGGTCGAACTCGAGGTCGAGCGTCTTCAGGATCGGCGGCAGGGCGCCGGAGACGGTGGAGATCCGCCCGCCGCCGTGCAGGGTGATCGGGGCGTCTTCGTGGCGCGGCAGCGACTTGGGCGAGAAGCCGCCCTCGGCGGTGACGATGATGTCGCCGGCCCGCAGCTGCAGGGCATAGGCGGCGGTGGCGCCGACGAGGGCAAGCGCCAGCACGACCACAATGCTGACCCTTACCTTCATCGAGCGGTAGCCGCTGGTAGGGGTGGAAACTCGCTCAGCCCTTTGGCGTGCAGGTGCGGACGATTTCGCCCGAGACGCGGGTGCCATCGACGAAGACCGCGGTGCCGTGGGCCTGCAGCTTGCCGTCCGGGCATTTGGCGCTGAGTACCCCCTTCTTGTTGATCGTCAGGCTGAAGGATTTCACTGAGCCGCTGCCTCCCGCGATTTTCGGAATCGAGGAGACTGCTTCGAGGCCGTAGCGGCCGTTGTGGATTTTCTTGATTTTGACCGTGGTGACGATTGCGGCCGGCGTCGGCACCGTCAGGTAGGCGTGGATGTACAGCGTGGTGACGCCGCCCTTGAAGCCGCCGTTGAAGGCGATGATTTTGCTCGTGGCCGGTATCGGCGCTTGTTCCGGGAAGGCGATCTCGGCGGTCGCGGTGCCGCTGCCGATGATGGCCGGCCTGCAGATCGCTTCGGCGTGCTTGGTGTCCTGCGACTGCAGTTTGCTCGCCGTGCAGACCGGCAGGCCTTTGACGTTGATGGCGCCGTTTTTGTCGGTTTCGACGTTGAATTCCTTGATCGCCGGGATGTGCGTCCCGTCGAGCGTTCTGATCTGCCCGGAGACGGTCAAGCTGATCGGCGTCAGCTTGGTCTTCGAGAGCGCTTTCGGCGTGAAACCGCCGTTGAAGGTGAGTTCGAGGTTGCCCGCCCGCACTTTGACCGGCTTTTCCGCGGTGGCGATGCCGGCGAGGAGAAGGGCGATGAAGACGGCGAATGCGCCGATCAACGTCGCTTTGGCAGAGAGTCTCGGTCGGGCCTTGCTCATACGATCAGTTCCCTCCTCGGTCGCCGAGCGGCGACATCCGGCGTCTGAGGGAACAGCTCGCGCTTCGATCCCCCACCGTCGCCCGCTGCGGTGCATAGTCATGTTATCCCGCCTCCCTAGGCGAGACCTTACAGGCTAGAGAATTATGTCTACAAATACAAGCTGAACCGTTTACGGTCCGAGGCCGGTCGGAGCTGAACCTCTCGTGCCGGCGCCGGTGCCCTCGTTCTGAGGTCATCGGCGTGCCCACAGCAGCACCACGGTTCGGTGCTTGACACCGGAGCCGGTCAGTTGCGCCTTCAGCCCTTTCCTGTCTGCCTGCTTCACCGCCACCCTGCCCTTGGCGCTGAGCTTGACTGGGACCGTCGTCGTCTGCTTGGCGGGGATGGCGAACAGTGCCCTGCCGATCGCCAGGCGCTTGCCGAAGCTGTGGTGGTGGCGGCGGACCTTGACCCCGGCGATCAGCCTCACTTCTCCCTCACAGCCCGCGGTGGACGGACAGTGCAGCCTCAAAAGCGCCCTGCCGCGCCTCACCCGGACGTTTCGGGCGGCACTGGCCTTCGGGAAGATCGTGACCGTGCCCGTGGCGCCCCTGGCGTTGGCGAGCGCATCGGCGGCAATCACGCTCACCGGGTAAACGCCGGGACTGGCGTAGGTATGGGAGACGCTGGCGCCGCTGGCAGTGGCGCCTTCGCCAAAGCTCCAGCTGATCGCGCCGATCGCCGACCAGACGTCGAAGGGGGACACCGAGAAGGCGAGCGGCTGGCGGACGGTGCTGGCGAGCGGAATCGAGAGCGAGCGCAGCCGCGGTCCCGCGGCGTCATAGCCGGCGCCCTGGACGATCGTATCGGTGCCGTCGAAGCGAGACCACGCCGCCACCGCGTCGCCTTCTGGGTCGGTGGCGAGCTCAGGCTCGAAGGCGTTGCGGCCGATCGCCGAGAGGTCGACCGGGGACTGCCAGGCGCCGCCGGCCGGCCGACTGGCGCTCTGGATGACGTAGTTGGCGCCGTCGTAGCGGCGCCAGAGGGCGAGGGCGTCGCCCGCCGGGTCGACGGCGAGCCGGGGCGCTTCGGCGTTCTGGCCCGCCGCCGAGAGGTCGACTGGGGACTGCCAGAATCCGCCGGCCGACTTGCTGGCGCTCTGCACGATCGTGTTGGTGCCGTTGGAGCGCGACCAGACCGCCACCGCGTTACCTGAGGGATCGACGGTCACCTGGGGTTCGGAGGCATTCTCGCCCGCTTCGGAGAGGTCGACCGGGGATTGCCAGGCGCCGCCGGCCGGCCGACTGGCGCTCTGGATGACGTAGTCGGCGCCGTCGTAGCGGCGCCAGAGGGCGATGGCGTCGCCCGCGGGGTCGACGGCGACCTCGGGTTCGGACGCGTTCTGGCCCGCCGCCGAGAGATCGAGCGGGGACTGCCAGGGACCGCCGGCCGGCCTGCTGGCGCTCTGCACGATCGTGTTGGTGCCGTTGGAGCGTGACCAGACCGCCACGACGTTGCCTGCCGAGTCGACGGCGAGCTGGGGTTCGGATGCGCTCTGGCCCCCCGCGGAGAGGTCAGCCGCCGCGAGCCAGGCGGGTGCGGCGAGGACGGGTGCCGCAGGCAATCCCCAGAGAAGGCAAAGGAACGCGGGCCCCGCCAGCGTACGAAGGCCTGTCCTCAGGGCCGCGCGCGCCGGGCGTCTCATCTGCGGCTCTTTCGCTCCTTTGTACCCGACCCTTTCACCTACTTCACCGTGCAGGTGCGAATCAGAGTCGCAGCAAGGGTGCGCCCGTCGGCGAAGCTCATCGAGGCATAGGCGAATTTGAAGGAGGCTTCGCTGAGGCCCTTGGGAGCCGGGCAGTCAGCCGAGAGGTAGCTGTGGGCCTTGCCGCGGTAGGCATAGGTGCGGTGCAGGTTGAGGCTGATCCGCTTGAGGTAGCCGTAGCGGTTGAGCGATTCGGGCAGCGTGGCGGTGAGAGTGGTGCCGTAGGCGCCATGAGTGTGGTGGATCTGAAAGACGAAGGTGCGGGTTACCGGGGCGGGGCTATCGCTGTAGACGTGGGCGAGGATCGACGGATGGCCGCCAGCGGTGGAGTTGAAGGCGAGGATCTTGCCGTGGGAGGGAAAGCCGGCCTGTTCGGGGAAGGAGGTCTTGGCGATGAACTTGCCCGAGCCGACCAGGGCTGTGCCGCAGGCGGCGAGGGCCTGGGCGCTGGAGGAGGCCTCGACCTGGCGCCTGCGGCAGCTCGGCAGGCCGCGGGTGTCGAGATGCCCGTCGCGGTTCAGCGCGATGTAGATGTCGCGCAGCGCCGGGGGGTGTTCGCCGGAGAGGGTCCTGACCTTGCCGCCGACGCGAACCGAGATCGGGGCGAGGGCGTGGCGGGGCAGGACAGGCGGGAAGATGCCGCCGTTGAAGGTGACGAAGAGGTCACCGCTGACGCTCAGCTCGGCCTCGGCCAGGGAGGCAGTGGCGCCGAGGAGCGCGATTGCGATCAGGGCGATCGCCTTTGCTCCCCGACGAGGCCGCGGCATCCTCACCCACCCCCGGAGGACGCTCCGGGAGGGTAGGTGACCGGTGCGATCTGGGTGACCTTCCAGTCCCCCCCTTCGCTGGCCATCGGCATCATGTACTGCTGGTTGTGGGCGCCGTAGAAGAGAGCGAAGGCGTTGTCGCCCTTGACCCGCAGGGCGGCGGGGCCGCCGATCAGGGGATCGGCGCGGGTCCCGGCGGGGGCGGCGGCCGAGAGCGTCGCCAGCGTTTTCGCGCAGCCGGCTCCCGTGAGCTGCTTGGAGCCGGAGGCGAGCCGCTGCAGCGAGCTGCGCAGCGAGGTCGCTATATAGGGGCAGGCCTTGGACCACTCGCCCTTGGCATAGGCCTTGAGATAAGCCGCCAGTGCCGCCCCCGCCGCGGCCCGTTCGGCGGCGCTCGCTTCGGCGCCGTAGTCGGGGATGCTGTTGTCGGCGCCGTGTACCCGAAAGGCGTCCGCGCCGCCTCCTGAGCCGGTGCCAGCCGATCCCGAGCCGGCGGGCTGGGAGGGATGAGAGGCGCCGCCGCTTGATTCGGGGCCTGGCATCGTGGCGGTGCTCGGCGACGAAGCGGCTTCGGTCGCTCCGGTCGAAGTCGAGGCGCTCGAGCCGCCGCCGCAGGCGGCCAGCCCGATCGCCGCAAGCAACGCGGCGAGCACGGAGAAGGCGGGCCTCATCGAGACACGAGGCCCAAGCGGGCGCCGCTCACCCACGCGCACCGCAGGTGCTGGTCAGGGTCGAGGCGAGCGTTTTGCCACCGGCGAAGTCAAAGCTCGCCCGCATCAGCGGGAAGGGGGCCTTAGTGAAGCCCTTGGGGGCGGGGCAACCGGAGCTGAGGTAGCTGTGGCGGGCGCCGCGGTAGGAGTAGCGGCGCTGCAGCGTCATCTCGATCCCTGTCAGGTAGCGACGGGTGCCGAGGGCCTTGGCGAGATGGGCGGTGAAGGTGGTGCCGAACTGGCCGTGGCCGTGGCGGCCGATCCCGAAGGTGATGACGAAGGAGCTGGCGAAGGGCTGGGCGATGTAGATGTGGCCGAGCAGGACCTGCTTGCCGTGTTCCTTGCCGTTGAAGACGAGCAGACGGCCCGTGGAGGCATACGGTTCCTGCCCTTTGAGGACGATGTAGGCGGAGAAGGTGCCCTGGCCGACCAGGGACGGCCGGCAGGCCGCCAGCGCCCTGGAGTTGCTGGAGGGCTGGATCTGGTGAAGGGTGCAGACCGGCAGGCCACGGTAGTCGAGCTGGCCGTTGCGGTTGATGTCGATCGTCAGCACTTTCAGCTGCGGCGGCAGGCTTTCGTCGGTGGTCGAGACCTGGCCGCCGACGGAGACCGCGATCGGCGCGACGCCGCTGCGCGGCAGGGTGTAGGGGGAGATCTTGCCGGTGACGGTGACCCGCAGGTTGCCCTTCTGGGTGATCACGGCCTGGTTGCCCTTCTGGGTGATCACGGCCTGGGCGAGGGCGGCGCCCCCGACGAGCAGGATCGCCAGAGCGAGGGCGAGGGCCCGAGCAGGCCCGAGCGCCTGGCTGCGATCGGTCTGTGAGCGACGTAGCGGACCCATTTAGGTGAACCTGGACGGTTCCAGCTTGCAGTAGCGAAAGCCGAAGCTGAGAACCTGGTTGTTGGCGAGGTTGGCGTTGTGGGTGAGCTTGACGACGATCGTCTGCGCCTTGCTCTTGTTCCCGGCCTTCAACGCCTTGGCGGCTTCGCCGAACAGCGAGGCCTCGGTCTTCACGTAGCCGAGCCACTTGGCCAGCTTGGCGGCGTCGGCGGCGGGCTGGGGCACCGCTTTGAGCTGGGTGTAGGCCTTATCCAGGGCGGCGGCGGCCTTTGAGAACTTGGAGCCGGCGAGGACCAGCTTGCCCTGCTTGACCTCTTGGCGCACCCCCTTGAGGATCTTTTCGTTGGCCTGCGTGTTGGTCTTGCAGATCGGTTCGACCGCGGCGGTGTATTCGGCGCGGCTGGTTTCGGTGGCCAGGGCCAGGGAGGCCATGGTCAAGAGGGCCAGGGCGATGGTGGTGCCAAGCGCCCCCCAATGCAAAGCTCGTCTTGCTCTTCGGTACTGCCGTTCCTTCGTTCGTTTCATCACCCTTTGAAACCCACCCCGGGCCGGTTGGCTTCGCATCAGCGGCGCCCGGGCTTGGAGTGGTGCCCCCGCCCGGTGGCCACGAAGGTGACGAGCTTCGTGGCCACGGCAGCGGCGCCGCCTTCGATCGGCGCAAAGGTAACCGCGACCGGGACCTTGAGCTTGCCGCGCCTGGTGCGGGCAAGCGCCCGGCGCCCGGCGCCGCTCAGCGCCAGCGGCACAGTCAGCTCGCCGGCCTTGGCGGCGACGACGTTGGCGCGGGCCAGGTCCTTGCCGCCGACCGCGCTGAGCGTGCCGGGCCCGGACACGCTCGCCCTGAGGGTGGCGGTGGCGCCCTTGACGGTGAGCTTGCCGAGCGTCAGCTTGGCTGGGATCGGGACCGGCGGGATCGCCGCGAAGTTGGCGGTCGCCGCGGCGTCGGCTTCAAGCGTCAGGTGGCAGGGCCCGGTGCCCCCGCAGGCGCCCGAGAAGCCGGCGAAGAGGAAGCCCGGGGCGGGGCTGGCGGTGAGGGTGATCGCTTCGCCCTCCTGGTAGGGGCCAGAGCAGGGGCCGCCGGCGCCGCAGCGGGAGATCTGGCCGTGATCGGCGCTGATCGAACCGGCGCCGACGACGTTGACACTGAGCAGGTGGTGGATCGGCGTGAAGGTGGCGCTGACCGACTCCGCGGCGCTCATCGTCACTTCGCACTGGTCAGGGCTCGGCACGGCGCCGCAGCCACTCCAGGCGACCTGGTAGTGGATCTGCGGCGTCGCGGTGAGGGTGACGGTGCTCGCTTCGTCGAATTCTTCGGAGCACGAGCTGGCCCCGCAGTTGATCCCGGCCGGCTGGCTGGTGACCGAGCCCGGGCCGCTGAGCGAGACTTCAAGCGTGCGCTGGGGGATCGCGTCGAATTCGGCGCCTACCGATTTCGCCGCGCTCATCGTCACCTGGCACGGTTTGCTCACAAGGGTGCCCGCGCAGGCTCCGCTCCAAGCGGCGAGGCGGCTGTGGGGGGCGGGGCTGGCGGTGAGGGGGACCGTTGAGCTTTCGTTGAAGTGTTCAGAGCAGGCGCTCGGGCAGGAGATCCCCGCCGGGGAACTGGTCAACGTGCCTTGGCCCGAGCCGCTGACGCTCACTGTCAGGGTCTGCTGAGGGATCGCCGTGAAGGTGGCGCTGACCGATTTCGCTTCACTCATCGTCACCGTGCAGGTCCCGGTCCCCGAGCAGCCGCCGCCCGACCAGCCGGCAAAGGTCGAGTGGGAGTCGGGGCTGGCGGTGAGTTTGACGATTTCCCCGGCGGTGTATTCGGCGACGCAGGCGCTGCCGCAGCTGATCCCCGACGGTTTGCTCGTCACCGTGCCCACCCCGGCGCCGGTCTTGGCGACCGTGAGCGTGTTGGCCGCCGCGGTGGGGCCGAAGACGTCGAGCACCGAGCCTTCGGTGTTGCCGTTGGTCACGTAGACTTCGCCTTTGGAGATCGCTAGGCCCGTCGGTTCGGCGTCGGTGAGCCAGTATTCGACCGGCACTTTCGGTTCACCTTCCAGGACTATCCAGCGGGAGATCTGGCCGCGATAGTCCCCGGCGGCGTTGAACTCGTCGACGGTGGCTTCGGGGTGTTCGCTTACCCCGTGCTGAATGTTGTCGACGACGAAGACGTGGCCGTAGGAGGGCGAGGCGGGGCCAGGTAGTCGAAGCCCGCCTGCGGGGTTCCCGCCCCGTCGATTTCGGCGACCGGGTTGGTGGTGTCGGTGGCCGGGTCATAGACCTTGACCGTGCCGGTGGCGGCGTCGGCTACGTATAGGTCCCCGGCGGTGGCGGGGAAGGAGGAGACGGCGAGGCCGTAGCCTTCGCCGAGCGTGCCTTCGCCGATTTTTTCGACCAGGGCGCCCGAGGGTTCGCGCTCAGCAATGTAGGTGCCGTCGTTGACGTAGACGTTGCCGCTCAGCGGGTCGATCGCGACGCCTGTCGCTGTGCCGCTGGCGTCGATCAAGGTCGAGCTGTATGTGGTGTTTTCGTTGGGCGGGTAGGACGAGGGCGCGAGCTTGACGACGTCTTCGCGCCAGTTGTCGACGTAGACGTTGCCCGAGGAGTCGACCGCCAAGCCGCAAGGGCCGTTGCCGGGATCCTCCTGGGCGATCTGGGCGATGTAGTCGCCAGAGGAGGAGAAGATGTCGATCGCGTCGTGGTAGTAGTCGGAGACGTAGGTGTAGCCCGCGGAGTCGACCGCGACGCCGCAGGCGTCTTCGAAGGGATTCTGTGGGTGTCGCTGGCCGGGGTCCGGGGCGGCTCCGACCAGTTTCTTTTCTTTCAAGAAAGGATGGCTGACGGTCGCCGCCGAGGCCGGCGCGGCGCCCCCGAGCAGCGCCAGCGTCGCCAGCGAGACGCAGATGGCAAAGCGACTTCTCATCCGTGGTGCCTCCGGTGCTGTTTGTGGTGCTTGGGGCAGCTGCTCTGCATCGGCACCTTCAGCGCCTCGACCCCGTTGTTCTGGCCGACGAACTGCGCCGAGGCATAGGAGGTGGCGGCGCAGAGGTTGGCGGAGTTTTCGAGCAGGCCCTTCTTGCCGCCTTCGAGCGTCATGACGAATTTGGAGGCGGGGGCGTCGGGGAGCACTTCGAAGCTGCCACGCAGCCCGCCGCCCTTGGTCGAGTCGATGCGGCCCTCGATATCGATCGCGAGGCCGCCGTCGCCGCGCAGCACCGCCACCATGTCGGGCAGCGGGTGGCTGGCGGAGGAGCGCAGGTAGACCGGCCCTTCCAAGGGTTCCGCCAGCAGCGGCGAATAGGCGGCGGCGCTGCCGTAGATCGAGGAGGGCGGGCAGGCGTTGGCGTTGAACTGGGGGATCGTGCAGATTTCGCGGATGTGGCCCTGGGCGAGGAACTCGGTGTGGGGCAGGGCGACGATGGCGCGGCCGATGTTGGCGTCGCCGGGCCGCTCGCGGACGACGGCGCGCAGGGCCGGGAAGGCGCTGCGGCGGGTGCCGCCGATCAGCTTGAGATTGAACTTGGGGGCGAATTTGAGCGAGGAGCAGTTGGTCGCCTGGTAGAGGTTTGAGACCGAGGCCGGGACGTCGTCGGAGGGGTCGGAGAGGCGGGCGCCGGCGCCGAGCAGGGTCGAGGTCGCCTGGAAGGGCTGGCAGCTCGTCGGGTTGAGGGTGAAGCCCGGGCGGCTGATGTAGACGCGAATGTCCCGCAGGTGCAGCGGGATGCCGTCGATGATGTGGGGGATCGGGTCAGAGCCCGCCGAGTCGATCGAGACCTGCGCCGTGCGAGGGTCGACCTTGAGCGCGGAGCGGACGATGATCACGCCGAGGTCAAAGGGGCCGACCAGGGCGGAGTCCACCGCGGTGATCGAGAGCGGTGAGCCGTGGTAGGGGCCGGTCAGATAGAGCTTGCCCGGGGCGTAGGTGAGAACGCCACCGAGCCCGTAGCCGGTCACCGTGTGGCCGACTTCGGAAGCCGCCGGGCAGCTGGGGTTTTCGAGCTCTTCGATCCCCGTCTTCGCCTTCGCCGCGGCGATGTCGGCGTCGGGGCAGTAGGGGATGCCGGCGAGTTTGCCGGTCAGCCCCGGCGGCAGCACCGCCGAGTAGGAGGTGATCTCCTGTTCGGTGTCGGTACGGGTCAGGTGCAGGTAGTAGGGCGCGTAGGAGCCGGCGTTGCCGTTGACCGAGCCGTCCTGGGCACCGGGGGTGAAGGGCGGGGTGCCCAAGGGACAGGGGCCGCCGCTTACCCCGGCGGAGATCGGGAATTCGGAGGTGTGGTGCAGGGTGACGTTCGGGTCAAGCCAGGGCGTCAGGTCCATCTGCACCGGATAGGCGCCGCAGCTCGCCGGGCTGGCCAGTGGGGCGCGCTGGCCTTCGCGGAAGAAGATCCGCAGGTGGGAATAGGGGAGCTGGGGGAGGTCTTCGAAGCTGGCCACCAAGCGGCCGCTCGCAGGGTCGGGGGTGAGCTTGCCGGGCACCTTGACCAGTACCCCGCGGGCCGGCGCCTTGGCGACGAGGTAGAGGCCGATCAGCGAGCCGGAGGGGTTGTCGAAGGGCCGGGCAAGAAAGATCGAGCCGTTGATCGCTTCTTCGAAGAGCGGGCTCTGCACCCGGAAGTCGCCGATCTTGGAGTCGTTGGGGCAAGCCGCGCCGGGCGCCGAGGCGGCCGTCTCGGCGGCGTACTGGGCGGGGGTGCAGACTCCGAGGCCGGCCCCGACCGAGGGGTTGATCGTGATCCCCGCGGGCAGGGAGACCGCAGCGTTTCGGATCTGCGAGCCTGCCAGGCCGGCGGGTTCGAGCAGCCCTTCCTGTTTGACTTCGAGGTCGAATTCGAAGCCGGTTGCCGAGGAGGCCCTGACAGTGGTCGGCTGGGCGAAGGAATACGTTTCGAGGTCGAGCCGTTCGCAGCCCTGCAGGGCCTGCGGGCGGCCGCCTTCGTCGTGGCTTCTCGTGCTGGTCGAGACGAAGGCGCCGGGGCGCTGCCAGGAGTCGGCGCGCAGGGTGTAGGTGAGCGGGGCCGCGCAGGAGGTGGGCAGGGTCAGGTAAGCCTGGGGACGATTGTGGGCGGGGGCCCCGACCGAGCACAGCGCCCAGGGTTCGCTGGCATCGGCCTCGTTGAGGCAGTTGCCGCGCTGGGGGTTGTGGGAGATGGCCCAGGGCGTTCCCCAGATCGCCAGTCCCAGCCCGTCGAGGGCAAGCGCCTGGGGAAAATTCTGCGATTCGAGGGTGAGGCCGTATTCGGCGGCCGCGCCGCGGATGTGGGAGGTGAGGACGATCGGGACACCGAAGGGGGCAAAGCCGAGCTCGGAGGGCACGCCGGGAGGCGGAACGAGGTTGAAAAGGCCGAAGTAACGCGTCGAGCCGCCCCCAAGGGAGGTGTGGACGGCGACGACGCCGACCTGGCTGCGGTCCGGGCAGCTCTCGCCGGAGAGGCTTTGCTCGAAGGGCGAGGTGCGGGGCGTGTTGAACTGGACCTGGGTGCATTGGCTGAGGACGCCGGGGTCTTCGATCAGGCCCGGCGGCAGTTCGAGGCGGAGGTCGCGAAGGTCGCCGTCGGGGAAGGGGACGCCGGGCTGGCCGGCGAATTCGCCGGCCTGGTTGAAGTTGATCGTGGCGCTGAGCTGGTTGGGGTGGGAGCCGGCCTGGGTGGCGGGGGTTCCGTCGAGCTTGGTCGCCGCGGCTTCGAAGCCCGCGGCGCCGGGGGGGAAGCCGAAGCCGTGGGTGGTGGTGAAGGCCTGTCCGGCGCCGGGGGTGGTGCCGGCCGTGTTGTGGGCCACCAAGCGGTAGTGGTAGGTGGTGTCGGGCGCAAGGCCCGCGATCGCAGCGGTGACGGGGTGGTCGCCGTTGGCGGGGGCCAGCTGGGCTTCGGGGGTCGCGGTGGCCGCCGCGAAGCCGCTCTGGGCGAAGGTCGCCTGGTCGACGTACTCGAAGTGGTAGGTGGTGGCGAGGCCGTTCGGGTTGACTTCGCCGGTGAGCAGGGCGGAGATGCCCTGGACGTTGGTCGCTCCGGTGGCATCGATCAGCGGCGAGCCGGAGGCGAGCGCCGGCGCGGCGGCGGCGAGCCCGAGCGCGGCCAAGGCGAGGCAGAGCGCGGAGGCGAGGCGGATCGCCCTCACTTGCCGGCCCCCCGGCGGCGCTTGTGGTGGCTGGCGACACAGCGGGCCTTGCCGTGGCGCACGACGCGGTGCTTGCCCTTTGGGCAGGTACGTTTGGGGGAGGGAAGCGGCGGGTTGCCGGGGCCGGGGATAAGGGTGCCGACGGTCGGGTCTTCGGGCGCCTGGGGCAGGGGCTGGCAGGCGTCGGCGATGCATTCGATCGGCGGCTGCGGGACCGAGAAGCCGCCGCCGATGCGAGCGTCATAGAGATCGATCGAGCCGGGGTCGGTGGGGACCAGCGAGCCGCCGGTGAGGAAGAAGGCGTCGAAGCCGTTTGCCGAGGCGTCGACGAAGGAGGCGCCTTCGGCGCCGCGGCCGCTGGAGATCAGGCCGAGACAGCCGCCCACCCTCTGGCAGCTGCCCTCGCCCTGGGCCTCCCACTCATAGACGTCGGGGCGGTTGTCGGTGTCGGCAGGCAGGAGGGAGTCGGCGGAGTCGAAGAAGAGGCGGCGGCCGTCGGGTTGGCGATCGCGCCGGGGATGCTCGAGGGGCCGAGCGGGCGCTCGCCGGTCGGGTTGCAGGAGATGCAGGTCAGTTCTGTGGGTTCCGCTTCAAAGAGGTAGACCTCGGTGTCGGGCTGGCCGCTCGAGGCGTCGGTGTTGTCGTAGCCGGTAAGCGAGGCCGCGGAGAGGAAGAGCAGGCGGGTGCCGTCGGCGCTGACCCGCGCCGTTCCCGCGGTCGGCGGGTAATCGCTTGCCTGAGCGGCGCCGGGGGCGGCGGTGACCGTGGCGGTCGTGCCCGAATGCCAGGAGAAGATCCCGGCGGCGGTGGCGAAGTAGACGCGAGAGCCGTCTTCGGAGGCGCCGAGCACGCCCACGACGCCGCCCGACGGGGTCAGGTCGGTGGCGGTGTGGGTGGCGGCGTCATAGCGGGAGAGGTGTCCGGCCTTGGTGAAGAAGGCGAAGGCTCCCGAGGGGGTGGCGGTTTGGAATTTGGCCCCTTCGGCGAGTTCGTGCGGCGCGGCAGCCCCTTCGCGCAGCCAGAGGACTTCTTCGCTGAGGCCTTCTTCAGTGAAGTAGACACGGAAGCCGTCGCTGGAGACGGCGGCGCCCTGGGCGGCCAGCTTGGCGCCGGGGGCGGTGTTGACGAGCTTCAGCTGGCCTTCTTCGTACTGATAGAGGTTCGGTTTGGTCGGGTCGCAGCCCTCGCTGCCGGCCACTTCGCTCGCGCCGGGGGTCAGCGCCGCGCAGGTGGAGAGGATCGCGTGGCGCAGGTCGGGAGAGGCGCCGGCGAAGGCGAGGCTGAATTCTTCGGGCGCGAGAGCGAGTTCGCTGTTGGCATCTGTCAAAACCGCCGTGAAGCTTCCGTTTTCGTTGTCACGCAGGTAGTAATCCTGGTAGCCGGCCGGGGCTTTGGTGCCGGGCAGCGGCGGGTTCGCAACAGGGCAGCCTTCCCCTTCGCCGCGACAGGGCTCGCCGTTCAGAAGCAGGCCGCGGGCGAGGTCGGGCGAGAAGAGCTGGTAGGGGACGCCGTTCGGTTCGGTGCCATAGGAGCCCGAGAGGGCCGGCGTGGTGATGTTCTCGGTCGACCAGCCCCCTTCTCCCGCGGCGCGGCGCGAGATGTATTGGCTGGCCGGCGGGGCGCCCTGGGGCGCTTCGCCGAAGGAGGAGGCCGAGCTGTAGGTGATCGCGCCGCCGCCGGCGGCGGCCTGGAGGACGCCGCCGCCGAAGTTCTGACCGAAGCTTTGGATGGCGCCGCCGTTTTTCCCCAGCGGGGAGACGATCTCCCAGCCGCGTTGGTCGAGCAGGGAGAAGGCGCCGGTGCTTTCCTGGGTGGTGAAGGTTTTCGGCGAGCTCGTCGTCGTGCCGCCGCCGATGCCGGTGTTGGTGGCGGAGATGCGGTAGTGAAAGACAGTGCTCGAGGCGAGCCCACCGGCGTGCTGGAAGACCGGCTGAACGGTCGCGCCGGAGCCGAGGAAGGCTTCGGGGCCCGGCGGCGCCTTGGCCGCGCCGGCGAAGGGTTCGCCGGGAGGGTTGGCCTGGTATTTGGCGCCGGTGATGTATTCGAAGCGGTAGGTGGTGGTGAGGCCCTCGGGGTTCACTTCGGCGTGAAAGTTGACCGAGGTGCCGGTGACGTCGGTGACCCAGGTGGCGGTGATCTGCGGCGAAGCCGCCTGGGCGGGCGCCGCGGTGAGGGCGAGGGCGGCAACTGACGCAAGCAGAGCAAGCGGCCCTGCGCGCCTGCGAGCCGCGCTTGGCGGCGGGACGTGCACCAGCCTGCCGCGGAATGGGCGGCGCTTGGCGGGGGTCGTGTCCACTCCTCTCTCGCTTACCCCGCCGCGCGCGGATGGCGCCGCGCGCCGCGCTTGTGGTGCTTGCCCTTCTTGTGCTTCTTGCAGCTGTTGGCGATCGCCGGGGTGGTTTCGGAGAGCTTGCCGTTCTGGGCCGTGAAGTCGACGATCGCGTGGGTTTTGGCTTTTTTGCCGCAGATGTTTTCGGAGTTGACGATCAGGCCCTTGTTGCCACCGAACATGGAGAGGGTGAACTTGGAGACCGGGGCGTCGGGGACGACTTCAAAGGTGTTGCGGATGCCACCGCCCTTGCCGGTGTCGACTTTGCCGTCGAGGGCGACGGCGATCTGGCCGTTTAAGGCGGCGACCAGGTCCGGCAGCTTGTTGCTACTCGAACGTAGATAAACGGGTCCTTCCAGAGGGTTGTCGAGGAGGGGGGTGATCGCTTTCGCCTGACCGTAGATCGAGGCGGCGGGGCACTTTTCGCCGGGGGCCGAGCCTTCGGCGAACTGGACCCTGGTGCAGACGGTGCCGATGTGGGCCTGGTCGAGGAAGGCGGAGTGCGGCAGGGTGACCTGGGCCTTGGCGATGTTGGCGCCGCCGGGGGGCATGGTGAGGGTGGCGGTGAAGGCCGGGTTGTCGTTGCGTTTGGTGCCGCCCTTGAGGCGCAGGGCGAGCTGCGGCTTGAATGGGAGAGCGGCGCGGCTGCGTTCAGGGCCGAGAGGGCTGAGCCGGTGAAGGAGAGTTCGTTGCAGCTGGTCGGGTTGAGGGTGAAGTTGGGCCGGCTCGTCTTCACCGTTACCGAGCGCACGTCGAGCGGGATCCCCTGCAGGATGGTCGGGATCGGATCGCTCTTGGCGGTGATCTGGGCCGTTTCGGGGTTGACCAGAAGGGCCGATCGGACGACGACGTCGCCGAGGTCGAATGGCCCGGCGACGGCTGGGGTGATGATCGCGAGGGAGAGCGGCGCGCCCTTGTAGGGGCCGGCCAAGTAGGCCTTGCCCTGGACGTAGTAGGGATCGGGGCCGGCGCCGGCGCCGACGTCGACCGTGCCCACTTCGGAGGCCGCCGGGCAGGAGGGGCTGGCCTTCTCGGCCTGACCGCTCTTCTGTTCGGCGGCGGCGATCTGGGCGTCGGAGCACTCGGCGACTCCCGCCAGCTTGCCGACCAGGCCCGGGGGCAGGGTGGCTTCGAGGCCCTTCAGTTCCTGGGAGCCGTCTTCGCGGACGAGCTTGAGGCCCAGGCGCGAGAAGGCGCCCGCCTGGGGGCTTTCGGTGCCGACGTGGAAGCGCGGCGCGTTGGGCTCTTCGCCGGCGCTGTGGGAGCAGGGGCCGCCGATCGCGAAAGAGTCCGAGGGCGTCGCCGGCGGCCCCGATTCGGGCGCCGAGTAGGGGGTGAGGACGGAGGTGGTCGTGTAGGTGCCGCAGATGGCGGGGGTGCGAAGGGCGCCCTGGGCGCCGCCGAAGAAGTGCAGGTGGAAGTCTTCGAAGGGGACCTGAGGGTTCTCTTCGAAGCTGGCGCTGAGCTGGCCCGTCACCGGGTCGGGGGTGACCTTGCCGGCGAGCTTGACGATGACGCCGGAGATCGGGTCTTCGATGACGATGTAGAGGGCGAGGAGGGAGCCGAAGGGGTTTTCGTGGGGATTGGCGAGGTAGACGGCGCCGGGCAGCGGGTGGTCGAGCAGCGGGGTGTCGATTTCGACCTTGCCGAGCTTGGAGGCGGTGGGGCATGCGGCGGCGCCCGGGGTGAATTCGAGCGGGGCCGAGGTGCCGGGCTTGTAGCCGATCTGGGCGAGGGAGCAGCCCCCCAGGCCGGCGGCGGAGGCCGGGTTGACCTTGATGCCGGCCGGCAGGGTGACGGTGGCGTTCCTCAGGTCGGAGGGGGAGACGCCTTCGGGTTCTGGTTCTTCTTCCTGGTGGACGTGGAGGTCGACTTCGAGCCCGGAGGGGGAGTCGGGGGGGTTGGTGGTGGGGCGGGCCGGCACAGCCGTCGGCGGCGGGCATCGAGGCGTCGGCGCTCTGGAAGACTCCGGGGTTTTCCCAGGTGTTCGCGGAGACGCCGGCGTGGAGCGAGGCGGCCGGGCATTCGGTCGGCATCGTCAGGAAGGGCCGCGGCGTTTCGCCGCTGCTGAGGCCGCCGCCGTTGCAGCCGAAGACCGGCTGGCATTCCTGGCCGCGTTCGGCATTGTGGCTGGGATCGGCGGGCACGCCCCAGAGGGTGGTCGAGAAGACGGTGAGGAGGACGCCGGGAGTGTCCTGCGCGGTGGTCACGACGCTGTAATCGCCGCCGCTGCGGACGCCCGCGTTCAGGATGAAGGGGACCGAGCGGACGATGAGGTAGCCGAGGGTGGCGGCGTGGCCGGGCTGGGGCTCGAGGTTGTAGAGCGGAACGCCCGTGTAGAAGCCGGAAATGGCGGAGTGAATGGTGTAGGGAGGGACGAGGAAGATCGTGCCCACCTGGCTGGCGGCAGGGCATTCGGCGGTATAGAATTCGGCGAGCTGGCACTTTTTCGTGGCCTGGGGATTGCCGATCATTCCCGGGGGGAGGTCGACGGTGATGTCCTTCGCTTCTTCGAGCGGGAAGTAGAGGGGGCCTTCGGGGCTGCCTTCGCGGATCGGATCGGGTTTGCTGTTGAAGGAGCCGCCCACGGTCAGCTGGTAGGGATGGCCGCCGGCCTGGGTGTAGGGGGCCGCGGCGGCGCTCTGGGCGGCGAGTTCGAAGTCCTGGAAGCCGAAGGCCGCAGGGGCGGGGTCGACCCGGTTGGAAGAGGTGGTGGCGGAGGCGTTGGGGGCGCCGCCGCCGGAGACGGCGACGGAGTCGGTGAGGACGGTCCCTGCCGGCAGGCTCGGTTCGACCGCGACGTAGACGATCATGTCCAGCGATTCGCCGGGCTTGATCTGCGGGAGCGAGAGGTTGCCTTTGGGATAGACGCACTGCACGGGGGCGGTCGTGCAGAGGGTCGGGCCGGCGTCCTCTACGCCGGTAAGTGAGAGTTTGACCCTGGTGGCAGTCAGGCCCGGGGGCAGGCTGTCGGTGATCGTGATGTTGTTGCTTTTGACGGTCGGGGCGGTGCCGACGTTGGTGAGGACGATCAGGTAGCTGTCTTCGGTGGAGGCGGAGAAGTTGGTGGGCTGGCCGAGGAGCCTGACGCGCCACTGGGGAGAGGCGGCGGCGGAGGCCGGCGGGGCGGCGAGCAGGAACGTCCCGGTGACTACAAGCGCCGCACTGGCGGCGCCGAGGGCGACTCGGCGGCCGAGGCGGTGCAGGCGAGATGTGCCTCGGGGCGACTTACCAGCGGAGCTGCGTCGCGGGAATCTCATTTTGCACCTCCGTGGTTGGTGTTGGCGGCTCGCTTGCGATGCTTGCGGTGCTTGTGCTTATGGTGCTTTTTGACGCACTTGCCGTCACGGCTTTTCTTCGGTGTTGCCGGGGCCGCGGAAGGTTTCGGTGCCGAGGGTCGGAGGGGTGGGTTCGGCCGGGGGACCGCCGTGGCAGGCTTCGGCGCTTTCGCAGATCGGCGGGGGATTCTGGGTCGGGAAGCCGCCGCCGATGCGGACGTCGTAGACGTCGGCGAGGCCGTCGCTGTCACCCTGGACCAATTCGGAGTCGGTGCTGAAGACAATGTCGTGGCCGGAGGGCGAGACGGTCGGATCGCCGCCAAGCGAATTCCCCGCCTTCGAGAACCTGGTGAGATTGCGGGTTGACTTGCCGCCGGAGACGAGGGTGACCTGGCCCTGGTGCCACTCGTAGAAATCGACCTTTTCGTTTTCGTCGCCGTTCTGGAGGGCCCGGGCGGTGGCGAAGACGATGGTCTGGCCGTCGTCGCTCATCGGCCGTTTATCGAGCGCCGCCTGATATTCGGGACGGCCGTTGGCGGTGCCGGTGGTCAGTGCGCTCTGGACGGGGATCAGTTCGGCGCCGCCGCCGCCGCCGTTGCCGTTGGCGCCCTGGCCGTCGTGGCCGACGGAGACACGGGCGAGGGAGCCGGTGCGGGCGTCGTAGCGGTAGACGTCGGTGGATTCGTTCTGGTCGTCGGGGGTGAGCTGGGCGTTGGTCTGGAAGATGAAGACGCCGCCGTCAGGACTGGCGAAGGATTGGCTTTCGCGCACTAGACTGAACATGTCGTCGCCAAAGCACTGGGACTGGGCGGTGAGGGTGCCGGATTTTCCTTCACCGGAGCAGAGCTCGGCGAGGAAGGAGACCTTTTCGGTCGTGGTGTCGTAGAGGTAGAGGTTCTCGGCGCCGGCCTTTGCGGTCTGGCCGAGGGAGTTGGGCTGGCCGGTGAGGAGGCCCTGGGCGACGAAGTAGACGCGTGAGCCGTCTGCGGAGGAGCGGACGATGCCCTGGACGCGGGGGCCGGTGCCGCTGGGGTCGCCGGCGGAGAGGTCGAGGAGCCGGTGGCCGGCGGGGCGGCCGAAGCCGTACATGTAGAGGTTGCAGCGGTTGGGACCGGTGAGGTGGGCGGCGTCGGAGCAATGCCACTGCCCGGCAGCGGCGCTGTCGGTGGGGACGGGGTCCTCGCTGGCTTGGTCGGTGAGACGGCGGGTGCTGAGGAAGAAGGCCTTGGAGCCGTCTTCGGAGGCGCCGGCGAAGGCGGCGCCGGAGGGCGGGGCGGCGCGGCAGCCGCTGGTTTCGCAGTCTAGGTTGCTATCCGGTTCGGAGACGGGGACCGTTTCGGATTGATCGAGGCGGACGTAGAGCTGGGCGTTGCTGGCGCCAAAAACGGGGGCGCAGTGGCCGGGCGATTCGATCGAGAAGAAGATGGCGGAGCCGTCGTGGGAGATAGCGTTGAACTTCGAGTTGTTGCTCGACGAGCCGGCGCCGAGCTCAGGGGCGGCGCCGCAGGTCGGCATCGGGTGGCCTTCGTTGTCGAGCTCGACGAGGGAGATGGTGGGGATGAGGCCGGTGGTGACGTCGTAGAGGCGGTCAACGTTGAAGGTGGTGGGGAGGGTGTCGGAGGGGATCATCCTGACATGGGTGTGGAGGATGGCGTGGGAGAGATCGGCGCTCTCACCTTCGAAGGAGCGAATCGTTTCGCCCCAGATGACGCCGGGGTTGAGCGATTCGAAGGTCGGCGAAGCCTGGCGGACCGAGCCGTCGAGGCTGCGGAGGAAGAGGGCGCCGGCCTGGGCTCGGTTGAAGTTGTTGGCGAATTCGCCTTCCCAGAGCGATTCGGTGAGGTCGGGGGAAAGGGTGACGTCGAGGCCGCCCCAGTGGGCGCCGGCGGTCTGGGCTTCGGAGGGATGGATCGCTTCGGTGGTCCAGCCGCTGGGGCCGCGCTGGGCGAGGTACTGGGCGGCGGCGGCCGAGGCGCCGGGGAAGGTGTTGCCGGCGAAGGAGCCGAGGCCGTAGTAGAAGATGCGGTCGCCGGTGGCGGTGCCGAGGCCGGCATCGAGGGCGGGGGCGGCGCCCTTCTGCTCGGGGCTGACCTGCTCGAAAGCGCGGCATTCGGGGAGCTGGGCGGAGGGGCCGGTGCGGAACTGTTCGTTGGGGCAGCTGGCCGGTTCGGTGGTGAAGGTGGAGTCGGGGCCGGCGACCGGGCCGAGGGCGTTGGTGGCGACGGCGCGAAAGTGGTAGGTGGTGTTCGGCTGGAGTTCTGTGATGTGGGCGCTCCGGAGGACGGGGGCGCTGCCTTCGCCGGCGTCGGCGGTCGGGATAGAGTGCCCGTAGGTTTCTTCGGTGCCGTATTCGAAGTGGTAGGTGGTGTGAGTGCCGAGCGGGTCGATGTAGGCTTGGAGGGTGGCTTCGGTGGTGCCGATGCTGGCCGCCGGCTGGGCGTCGATGAGGAGCGCGGGCAAGGTGGAGAGGCTGCGGTCGGGCCCGTCGGTGGTGCCGGAGGCATTGGTTGCGACGACGCGGAAGTGGTAGGTGGCTTCGGGCTGCAGGCCGGAGATGGCCTGACTGACCGATACTTCGGCGTTGCCCGAACCGATGCCGGCGGGGCTGGCGGGAGCGCTGTGGTTATAGACACCTGCGGCACCACCCGGTTCGCCGTATTCGAAGTGGTAGTGGGTATCGACGCTGTCGGGGTTGACGGCGGCGCCCAGGGTGGCGGTGGTGTGGGTGATTTCGGTGACGGCCTTGGTGTCGATGAAGGGAGGGCCGAAGAATTCGTCCTCGCCTTCACCGGTCGCCTTGGTGTTTTCGGCGAGAAGGCGATAGTGGTAGAGCTTGCCGGCCTGGAGGGTGACGTTGGCGTGGACGGAGACGGGGTGTATGCCGGAGCCGACCGTCTCGACGCAGGGGGCGGTCTGGCCGTGGCTGTAGGGGTTGGCGGCAGAGGGTTCCCATTGGGCGACTTCGACGTATTCGAAGTGGCAGTTGGTGACTTCGATGCCGACCGGGTTGACGGTGCCGCGGAGGATGGCGGAGGTGGGGGTGACGGCGGTCGCCGGGACGGTGTGGACGACGGGGGCGTCGGGCCCGAAGACGTAGGCTTCGTCGGGATTGAGGTTGCTGGCGATGAAGACATCGCCGCTGGAGGCGCTGATCGCAACATTGGCGGGGGACCAGAACCCATGAGACGTTTCGCTGCCGAGGATGCTGGCGAGGTAGTCGCCGGAGGTGGCGAACTCGTCGATAGGGCCGGTGAAACCATCGCCGGCGTAGAGGTGGCCGCTGGTGGGGTCGACCGCGAGGGCGCCGGTCAGCGCTGTGAAACCTGCAGCCGAAACGCCTGGTTCGGCTTTGCTGCACTCGGTGGCGGAGGTCGATGATTCGCCAGCGCCGGTGATCTGGCACTGGTAGGCGCCGGATTCCGAGAGGCGGTCGACGACGTTGTTTTCGCCATCGACGACGTAGACGTCCTTGTAGCTGGGGCTCGAGGGGTCGTTGTCGACGGCGACGCCCTTGACGGAGCCGAAGGAGCCGGTGGGGGTGTCGGCGCCGGTGGAGAAGGTGGTCACGGTTGCGGTGGAGGGTTCCCACTCGGTGATGCGCTTGTTGGTTTCATCGGCGACGAAGACGTCGCCGGTGGCGGCGGAGACGGCGCCGAGATTGAGCTGCTTGCCGGCGTAGAGGCCGGCCTGGGTGAACTGGTCGACGCGGTGGGCGCTTGGGTCGAGGACGTAGACGAGTCCGGTGGAGGGGTCGACGGCGATCCCCGAGGTGCCGGCGAAGGCGCCGGGACCGGCTGCGGAGGTGTCGCACTCGCTACCCGGAGGGCTGGGGTTACCTTCGCCTTTGCCGGTGATCTGGCAGAGGTAGGTGGCCGACGCGGTCGAGGGCGAATACTTGTCGACCACATCATGGTCCCTGTCGCCGATGTAGAGCTTGCCGGCGGAGGGGCCGGCGGAGTTGTCGACGGCGATGCCGGTGGAGGTGAAGCCGCCGGCAGGGGTTTCGCCTCCTTGAAGGCGATAGAGGAATTTGTGGATCGGGGTGGGGGCGGCGGAGGCGGGGGCGGCGGTGAGGGCGGTGGCGACAAGGAGGGCGGTCACAATGCCGGCGAGGGCGGCGCCGGAGCGATATGAAAGCGCACCTCTCCCCCGAACGGCGAGAAGGGCACGGAGCGTGACGCGAAGACCGGTCTTGGAGGACGGCTTCCGGGCGCTGCGCTCAGTGGTCTTCACTGTCGTGCCTTTCTGATGGATGTCATGCATGTGTGTTGGGCGCCTCAGCTCCCCGGGGAGTTATTGCTCCCCGGGGAGCTGGGCGTGGTGCTGAGTGCGGTCAGACGGGGTGGGCTATTCAGCGGTCACCGCCCAGGTGCCGTAGGCAAAGACTTCCCCTGCGGCGTGAGAGTCCGCGACCACCGTCGTGCCCGACTTACCGGCGGTGTTAAAGAAGCCGAAGCCGGCGGTGGTACCTTCGGGGTTGATGAAATGGCCGCTGAGGTAGGGGTCGGCGTTCACCGAGCGGGCAACGAAGACGCAGAGGTTGCCTGGTTCGGCACCCGGTTCCTGGACATTGCCGGTACAGCCGCTTGGAGGGGTCGGGACTTGGTCGTTGAAGAATTCTTCTTCGGTGCGTTCGATGTAGTGAACCTTGGCCGTGGGGAGCCCTGCAGTAAGTGGGATGACGAAGGAGATCGGAGAAGAACTCGGCTCGTTCGATGCCGCGGGGTCTCCGGTCAAGGACCAATCGCCTTTCTCGGTTTCGCCGGGGGGGAGGGTTGCGGTGAAGCCGGTTTCGCCTTCTTCACCTTTCAGTTCGGTACCGCTTCCCCAAGTTCCCGCGCCGACCTTCGGGCCGTAGATTTTGTCGGCGGTGGTGTCGATGTAGAAGTCGCCTTCGGTACCGGTACCGGCGGACGGGGCGCCAGCGCCATGGAGGACGGTTTTGCCGTTGGTTCCGTTGGTGCCCGCTTTGCCTTCGGGGCCTTCTTTGCCGGGAGCGCCGTTGGTCCCATTCGTACCGTTGGTGCCGTTGGTGCCTGGTTTGCCGGCGTATTTCTTGGCGATGGCCGTGACTTCTTTTTTCTGCTTCGAGCTGAGGGCGCCCGCGGCGTAGGCGCCGCCGACCATGGCGAGGACGAGGGCAAGGACGGCGACGGTGAGGCCGGCCTTGCCGAAGGGTTCGCGAAGGCGCTTGCCGGCGCGGGTACGGATGTGTGATCTCACTTAACTCTCTCCTTGTGTAGTGCTTGCCGAGATTGGCCCCGGCCGGCCTTGTTGACGACTGACGAGGAACCCATCCTCAGTCAGTCGGGCTTGCTCAGTGAGGCCGACATGGGACGAACGCTCCGTGTCGGGTGCTTCGGTGACGGCAGGTGGAAGCTGGGTGAGTTGTGCCGAAATCGCCAGGGGGGCGATCGAGCAGTCGCGGGCGGCCCCGACTCGTGAGGCGGGAAAGCCCCCGAGGGACAGGGTGCCGCCCGCGCTGCTCGTCAGGCGCCGCCGGCCAGGGAGAGCGACGGGCGCCGGGTGGAAGCGGTACGGCGTAGGGGCGCCAAGGCGGCCCACGGCGCGGTCAAGGACGAAGCCCGCTGCCGATCGAGACGGTCTGCTCACTGCGATACCTCTCCTTGTCCCTTGAGCCCCGTGCCGGCCGCTCCCTGCGGCCCCGTGTGGGACTCGGTTCTGAACTTCCGCCTCCCTGGCGGATGTGAACAGAGTAGAGCAGAGCGTCTCCAAATGTCAAGATCTATGTATACAAATAGCGTCTGCAGGAGGCAAAGTCCCTGCATATATGCAGATAATAAAAGGCGCGTCGTGGCCATACGGAACCGCTCGGGTACACGCAAAGCGCCGAAGCCCGGCAGGGTGAGAAGGCGGGCCGAAGCCGCCGGGGCTAGGAGCTCGAGCGGGCTACTCGAACCGCTTCTTCGCGACCGATGAACGGCGTCAGGAAGAGCTCGACGAGGTCGGGTAGGAGCCCTGGCAGCCCCTCCCCTTCCCCGGCCTCGACCTTTGCGACGATCAACGACGCCAGGCCGCCGGCGAGGGCTTTCTGGACGGTTTCGGTCGGCGCGGGGGTGTCGGCCGGAATGCCCTCGGTCAGCTGGGCGATCACCCGGCTGGAGGCGAGGCGGTAGCGGGCGGAGATCTCCTCGCCCGCGCGGGGCGGGGCGATCATGTAGAAGCGGGCGAGGTCGGGGTTGGCGGCGAAAAGTTCGAGAGCGGCGCTGAGCTGAGCGCGGACCTGCTCGGGCCAGGCGTCGTACTTGGCCGCGGCGGCGCGGGTTACATCTGCGAGGTGGGCGCCGATCACCTGGTAGGCGGCGAAGAAGCACTCCTCCTTGGAGGAGAAGTAGCTGTAGAAGGTGCGCCGCGAGACCCCGGCCGCTGCGGCTATCTGGGTGATGGTGGCGTCGTGGTAGCCGTGTTCGGCGACGACGGCAATGATCCCGGCGGTGAGCCGGTCCCGCTGGTTTTGGCTGACGAACTCGCGGCTCAAGCCGTGTCGCCCGGGCGGCAATCGGGGCAGGCCGGCTGGTTGATCGTCGGGCGGGGGGTCCGGCTTTGCCACGGCCGGAAGATATCGGTGCATCGTGTCGTATTGCACTTGGCCTCCGAATTACGTGCGGATTTGTATTTCGTTCGATGTGCTCGCGATGAGACAACGGCGGTGGGCGCTTGCCGGCCTCGACCTCAACCATGGTGATCTCGTGGCCGAGGTAGGGGCGCACCGCGATGTACATCAGCTGCGGCACCATCTCGTAGGGGCGGGCCGGCTCTGCGCCCTGAAGCCGCTGGGTCAGCATCTCGGCGATCGCGCCGATGGCGGTGACCGCCGCGGAGCGAGGCACCGACTCGGGATCGTCGAGCTCGTAGCGGCCCGCGTCGATCATCGCGACGAAGTCCTGGAAGATCGCTTCGCGGCGGACCTGAGCCATCTCGCTCGCGTTGAGGAAGTCGAGGACTCCGTAGCGGGTTGCCTTGGGCTTGTCGCGAATCCAGCGAGCGGCGGCGTAGGCCGCGGCTCGGAGGCTGTCGCACCAGTCGTCATGGCTGGCGTAGGCGTCGCCGACCTGGCGCTTGAAGCGCTCGGCGTAGTCATCGAAGGTCTGAAGGGCGCAGTCCTCCTTGCCGGCGTAATGGCGCTCGAACTCGCCGCGGCTGACGGCAGCCCGGTCGAGGACCATCTCGACGCTCGTCTCGGAATACCCGTATGTGACGACGAGCTCGATCATCGCCGCCTCGACTCGCTCGCGGACCGAGCCGAGGCCGGACAGGCTCTGCTCGTGCCTGGGCTCAGCCATGGTCATCCGTGTGCTCGGGCGGAGCTGGGACGCTGAGCTCCTTCAAGGCCTCGGCGTGGCCGAGGTAGGGGCGCACGGCCAGGTACATGAGCTCGCGCACGTACTGGTCGCCCTTGAAGAGCTCACCGCTGGCCGTGTTGCGAATGAGCAGCTCGTTGATGGCGCCGACGACGTGGCCGGCCACGGAGTCCGGCACGGAGTCGGGACCGGCGAGCTCGTGGCGGCCGTCATCGACCCAGCGCACCTCGCCGGCGATGACGAGATCGCGGTGGGCCTGGGCGAGCTCGCCGGCGTTCAGCACCTCGAGGACGAGGAAACGGGCTCGGTCCTCGTCTTCCTGGAGAAAGCGAAGCGTCTCCCAGGCGACCGCGCGCATGCGGTCCCGCCAGGGCCCGGGGCGCTCGTAGACGGCGGCGGCGCGGGCGGCGTGCTGCAGCGTCAGCTCGTCCCAGACTTTGACGAAGCAATCCTCGAGGTCGGCGAAGTGGCGGTTGAAGGCCTGCTCGGACAGGCCGGACGCGTCGAGCACCGCCTCGAGCGTGGTCTGCGCGAAGCCGCGCCTGCCGACGACCTCGACCATCGCCGCGGCGATGCGGTTCCGCTCACCGCTGTCGGCCGTCTTGGTTCGACCGCTCGGCACCTCGCCGCCGAACACCTCTCACGCCCCCCTTCGAAGAGGCGCCCAGAGATGGCTTGGCGCTAGGCGGAGACCGGTGCCGGCTCGCTGGAGATCAAGCGCTGCACCTCGGCCTCGCCGAGATAGGGCTCGAGCAGGATCCCGAGGAGGTCTGGGAGGAGCTGCTCGATGCCGTCGACCTCCCCCATGACAACCTGCTGGTGAAGGAGCCAGGCGATGCCGCTGACGTTGGCCTCCTCCAGGGTGGAGGGCAGCTCGGCGGCGTGCGGGCTGAGCTCGCGGCCGTGGCGGAGCAGGGCGATCAGCTCGTCGAGTGTGGCCTGGTAGCGGGCCAGTGCGATCGGGCCGGCGGTCTGCACCTCGACCAAGACGATGCGAGCACGCAGGGGCTCGGCGGCGATCAGCTCGAGCAAGGTTCGCACCGCGGCGCGGACCCGCTGAGGCCAGGGCGCGGCGGGCGGCAGCGCGGCGGCGATCAGCTCGGAGGCGGCCGCGACGATGCGGTCGTAGGCGCGCAGGAAGCAGTCCTCCTTGCCGTCGAGGAGGGCGTAGAAGCTGCCGACCCCGACCCGGGCGCCGGCGACGATGTGGTCGATCGTCGTGCCCTGGTAGCCGCGCTTGGCGAAGATCTCGATCGTCGCGTCGACGATGCGGTCGCGCTGGTGTTCCTCCATCACCTCGCGGGAAAGCCGCTGGCGACCGACAGGACGAGCGGACAGGCGATCCGGAAGGGAGGTCACGAGGCGAGGATAGCGCGAGAAAGGGCGCATTAGGGCGACTTTGCGGCGCGACAGTCATGAAGGAGCGCATCCTATGAGGAAGGCGTCTCTATTTAGAAGTGCTAGCGTTTTCGGTGCCGAGCGGTTCGGGTGCGGAGATGGCAATGCCCGGGCGCCGGCGGTGAATCGATGCCGGAAATCGCATCCGATGCAGGCGAAGACGGGGGCAACGAGGCCAAGCGAGGAATCGTGACCCCGCGGCGGGCGCTGGCGCGGCTGCGAGACAGCCAGAGCGAAGCCGACGCGAGAGTGCGGGAGGCGATCGAGCGGGCGACACTGGTGAGCTGCGGCGAGCTCGGCTACCGCAAGGTCGCAGTGCGGGACGTCATCGAGCGCTACGGCGGCTACAGAGCGCAGTTCTACCGGCACTACTCGAGCAAAGCGGCCGTCTACGCGGCGGCCTACGAAGCCGAGGCGGAGCGGTTGTGCGAGGCGCTCCTGGGAGCGGCGGCGGCGGAGGGAAGCTGGCGGGCGGGGCTGCGTGCGGCACTGCGCGAGCTGTCCTCCTTCGTGGAAGCGGAACCCGTCTTGGCCAGGGGGCTCCTGGTCGAGGTGCACGTCGCCGGGGGCGCGGCACTTGAAAAACGTGGGGAAGTGTTTGAGCGCCTCTCCAGCGCCATGGACGGCGCTCGCCGCGAGACCAGCGGCTCGCGTCACTCTCCACCTCCGATTGCTGCCGCCTTCATGGTAGGGGCAATCGAGGAGGCTGTGTGCGCCGAGCTCGTTACGGGCACGCCGGAGCGGTTCACCGCGGCGGTGCCGCAACTGGCGCAGATGGTGGTCAACGCCTTCTTCGGCGCCGAGGCGGCGCGCGAAGAGCTCGAGGCGCTGGGAACAGCCTGAGACGTCTGAGCGCCCAGCCACGGCGGGCGCGCACGACACAAGGGCCGGACGTCGGAGAGAGGTTCCCGGCGACCCGGACTACTTGTGCGTTACTGACGCGGTCCCAGGGATAGAACCGCGCTTAAGCGACGCCCAACGGCGAACTTGGGATGCCCGCTGTTGGGAGAAACGCCCGCGGCGAGGGCCCTTCGCGGCGGGTGCCAGCCAAGGCGCAATTTGGGCGATGCCTAACCAGCGTCGAAGAGCTCTTCGACGAAGAATCGGGCGGCGGGATCGAGTTGGTCGCCGTAGGTTCGTTCGGCGAGGGCAAGCACTTGATCGGCGCTCTGAAGGCCCAACTGCGATGCGAGCAGGCGCATATCCTCCTCGTCTTCGCCGACCCTGTGGGCCAACACCTTGAGGGCTAGCAGCGTCTCCGGTGAGGCAGCGAGGACTCGCAGACCAGGCAGGTCAAGGACCGGGGCGGCGGCGGGGTCCTCACTCTCGAGGAATCCCTTGACCGCATCGTTCAGCCAGCCGCCGGGCAGTTTCAGCTGACCGGCGACGACGGTCGCCGCTTCGTAGACGACGTTCTTGGGCTCGAAGACGGCGGCGATATCGCGAGTGGAGCGCCGCTCGTCGAAGGCGAGGGCGATTGCGGCGCCGCCGACCACATACATCTCAGCGACGGCGCCCCGGCGGTCAAGCTCGGCCGCCAAGTGAGTGAGTGCGTCGATGATCTCTTTGCGGTCCATAGCTCACTCACACGCGGTGCAGGGAGCGCTCTGGGATAAAGACGCCGCGACGGCGGAAGGCCGCCGGCGCTTGAGCGATCGCGATCGCGCGGAAGCCCGGCACCTCGCTGACGAACCAAAAGCGGTCGAGGAAGCGATCGCGATCCAGCGACCATTGCGGCCGATCCAGGTTATGGACTGCGGCGAGGTGCTCGGCCAACGCGCCGAGGTAGGCATCGTGGCGTCGGTCACCCATTAGGGGCGGCCGCTCGGCGAGCGATTCCGCGCGCGAGCGGTCGTCTCCGTGCAACGCGAACTCGTCGAGGAACTCGCGGACCGCGTGGCGGAAGTCCTCGGCGTGCCGAGCGCGCTCAGACACGCCGGCAAGGGTTGCCGTCAGTCGAGCGCTAGCCGGCGGATTGGCGGCGAGCCAGTCGGAGCGGCTGGCGAGTGGAGTTGCCATCCGAGAATCGTAAGGCTCTCCAGAGCTATGGCCCGCTGGCCGGCGGGCCGGTGAATGGATCCTGGCGAGCGTCCAAGGTGGCGACGAACAAGGGCTTAACCTCGAACCGCACATCCGGGATTCCGTTTACGAAGGCTTCGGAGCCGATCCGCTCCAAGGGCGCTTCACCGCTCAGGCGACGAAGTATCCGCCGCGGGAACGAGAAACCGGCACAATCACGTCCGTGGGCCTGACCTCGGCTTGGTTCCGCAGTCTGTCTGCGCTGAGATCGCTGGCGATGACCTTGCCATTCCGAAGGGCGACCCACTTGCCCAAGTAGGGCGTTAATCCGATTGGACTATTGGACAGCGCGCCTATCTCGCTGCCCAAATCGAGACGAAACGTGCCTGAACGAGTGGAATCCGATCGATGCTTTAAGTGCGAGGGTCTGGCTCTACAAAGCCGAAAAACCAGCCTTTTCCGCTTCCTTAGGAGGCAGGCGTTGCGCTTGCCACCAGCCGCGACGTAGGATCGAAAGCCCTACCAGGAGGAGAGACGATGGCTATCGCGATGGTCCAAGAGTTCACGGTCGAGGAAGACGACCGCAGCACCGCCAATTACGACAGCGTCAAAGAGCGGCTCAACGTCGAGGCCGACCCGCCGGCCGGCATGATCGTCCACACCGCGGGCTTCACGGGCCGCGGAACGTTCCGGATCTTCGACGTCTGGGAGTCCGAGCAGGACTGGCAGCGCTTCCGGGAGGAGCGGCTGATGCCGGCGGTCCAGCCGATGATCGAGAGCGGCGCCACGCCGCCCACCGAGTACACCTACGAGCTGCACGACCTGGTCGGCCGGTAGGGGGAGTCCGCTGGATGGGAGCCGAGGTGGTGCTGCAGCCGACCCGCGGAGCGAGTGAAGGGGCGCCTGGCCGGGTCGACGATCCTGGTCACAGGTGGCTCCGGCTTCCTCGGCAAGGCGGTGCTCGCGTCTCTGCTGCGGAACGCCGGCGATCTCGAGCGCCTGCTGGTCCTCGTCCGCGCGCCTGACGCCGCCGCTGCCCAGAGGCGTCTCCTCGAGGAGGTGCTGGCCAGCGACGCCTTCGGCGGGCTCCCGGACGGCGCGGTCGGCGAGATGCTCGGCGCCGGCCGGATCCGTGCGGTCCTCGGCGACCTGAAGACGGGCGCCCTTCCCGGGCCCGAGCGGGAGGGCTGGGGCGAAGTCGACACGGTCATCCACTGCGCGGCCTCGGTGTCGTTCGAGTCGCCCCTCGACGAGATCCTCGAGCTCAACGCCCTCGGGCCCATCCGGCTGCTCGACAGCCTCGCCGATGCCGGCTCCCGTCCCCACTTCGTCCACGTCTCCACCGCTTACGCGGCGGACTGCCGCGGCGGTGAGATCGTTCACGAGGACGGCCTCCCCCACCCCGGCGTTACCGACCTCGACCCGGAGGCGATGATGGCGGCGGCCCGTGAGTGGCGCGCCGCGGCGGCGAACGACTCGGGCCAGTCGCTGGTCAGGAAAGGGCGGTGGTACGCGGTCGCCGCGGGCTGGCCGGACACCTACGCGCTCTCGAAGGCCCTCGGCGAGCGGCTGCTGGTGGAGCGCTCCGAGCGCACCACGATCGTCCGCCCCTCGATAATCGAGTCCGCGATTCGCGACCCCTATCCCGGCTGGCTGGAGGGCATCAAGGTCGCCGACCCGCTGATCCTGGCCTACGCGGCCGGGGGCCTGACTCACCTTCCCGGGCGCGCGGCCAACCGGATCGACATCGTCCCGGTCGACTACGTGGCCAACGCCTGTGTCGCGGCGGCGGAGATCGCGATCGGCGACCTCGAGTTCGTCAACCGCAAGATCGCCCTTCGCAAGACGATCCGTCGCGAGCGCCTGGCCGGCCTCCTCGCCGCGATGACGGCGGCGGCGCCCGTCTCCGCCGCGACGCGGAGGAGGTGGCGGCGTAGGAGCGATCCGCCCGGCAGGTGACGCGGATGGTGAAGATCTACGGGCCCTATACCGAGCTGGACTGCGTCTTCGACGACACCAACGCCCGGGCCCTCGCCGGCGCCCTGGATCCGGCCGACCGCGCCGATCTGCCCTTCGACACCGGGGAGATCGACTGGAAGGACTACCTGGAGGGGACGCACCTTCCGCGCGTCCATCGCATGGCCGAACAGCGGGGCGGCACAGCGGCTTCTCCTTCGAGGTGAGAGCATCGCGGTGCCGATGAGCGACTTCTTGGTCAAGCGCGACGATCTCCGCGAGTGCCGCATCGTCGAGTCCGAGGCGCCCGAGGTCGAGCCGGGGCAGGCGCTGCTCCGGGTCGAGACGTTCGGGTTGACCGCGAACAACGTCACCTATGCGGTGATGGGCGAGGCGATGTCCTATTGGGACTTCTTCCCGGCCGAGGACGGGTGGGGACGGGTCCCGGTGTGGGGCTTTGCCGAGGTGGAGCGGAGCGAGGCCGAGGGGGTCGAGGCGGGGACGCGGGTGTACGGGTACCTGCCGCCCTCCTCGCACCTGGTCGTGACGCCGGTGGGCGCCGAGGAGAGCGGGTTCGTGGACGGCTCGCCGCACCGGGCGGCGCTGCCGTCGGCCTATCACCGCTATCAGGCCACCGGGGCCGACCCCTTCTACAGGGCGGACAGCGAGGACGTCCAGATGCTGCTGCGGCCGCTCTTCTTCACCTCGTTCCTGATCGACGACCAGCTCGCCGGCGAGGGGCTGACCGGCCGCGGGCCGATCGTGATCTCCAGTGCCTCGAGCAAGACGGCGATCGCCGCGGCGTTCCTGCTGGCGCAGCGCGAGGGGGTCGAGCTGGTCGGCCTCACCTCACCGCGCAGCGCCGAGTTCGTCGAAGGCCTGGGGATCTACGGACGCTGCTTCACCTACGACGCCATCGACTCTCTCGAGCCAGGCCCGGCCACCTACGTCGACATCGCCGGCGACGGGACGGTGCGCCACGCGGTCCACTCGCACTACGGCGACGAGCTGGTCCACAGCATGGCGGTGGGGGTCACGCACTGGGAGGAGCTGGGGGCCGGCGAGGGCGAGCTGCCCGGGCCGGCGCCTGCCTTCTTCTTCGCCCCCGACCGGGTCGTCAAGCGCTCTGAGGACTGGGGACGCGCCGGGCTCGAGCAACGCGTGGCCGACGCCTGGCACCCGTTCTGCGAGTGGACCGGCGGCTGGCTCGAGGCGATCCGCGGCCAGGGCTTCGAGGGAGTCCGCGGCGCCTACCTCGACGTCCTCGAGGGACGGGTCGAGCCGAAGGCCGCTCACGTGATCTCGCTCGCCTAGAGCTCAGCGCGGCTTCGGTCCCCAGTCCGGCCCGAAGTCGGAGAACAATCGGCCGGGGCTCGCGTAGAGAAGGTGCACGCCGGTGCCGTCGGCGCGCATCGCGTAGAGGTCTGGGTTTCGCTTCCCACCCGACCGGCTGAAGACGATCTCGTGGCCGTCTGGGGAGAAGACCGGCCCGCGGTCCACGAAGGGGCCGTCGGTCAGCTGGGTGGGTTGGCTGCCGTCCGCTCGCATCGAGAAGACTCGGATGTGCCCGCCCGCGTGCCGGTTGAAGACGATTCGATCTCCCGCGGGGGAGAAGGACGGGGCCCCGTCGCCGGGCCTGCGGGTCAGCTGGCGGAGGTCGGTGCCGTCGGCGTTCATCGTGAAGAGCCCGCCTTCGTGGTGGGAGCGCTCGCTGAAGACGATGCGGCGACCGTCGGGGGAGAATTCGGGAGTGCCCGCGGCGAAACCGCCGGAGGTCAGCTGGGTCATTTCGCCGCTGCCGAGACCGAGCGTGAAGATCTGGGTCACCGACAGCGGCGGCGGCGCGGCCGCGAGCACGAGGCTGCGGCTGTCCGGGGAGACCGAGAGGGAGCGGATCCGGTAGTCGACGGGCGCGGCGAGCACCGGCGTGCCGGCCGCGTTGGCGGGCGCGGACACGGACTTGACGAAGATCTGGTTTTCGACGGAGAAATCATGCGCGGCAAGCTGAGGCGACCGACGGGAAAGAAGACGGGCGAGTAGTCGACCTCCAGGTATCCGGCGGGGTAGGTGCCCCTGGTGATCCGCTTGGCACCCGTCCCGTCGGGGCGCACCGACCAGATCGCGTGGCTGCTGTGGGCCGCGCTGTTGGTGGCGTCGCTGCGAAACGCGATCAGGCCGTTTCTGCCGCGAAAGGTCGCCCCTCCCGTGGCGGGGGCCAGGCAGAGGGCGGCACACGCGAGAGCGGCGGCGACGGCGAGGCGACGATGGGCAGGCGACCGGCTGATGGGCTCACGTTAGCCCGTGCGGCGGCGACCGCGGTCACCCTCACCTCACCGCCGAGCGGGGTGGGCCGCGCCGACGCCGGCGGCCGGATCGCCGAGATCGACCCGATCCTCAATCCCGACAAGCTGCGCGCTCGGGGGTGAGCCTTTCGACATCCGGCGCCGCTGTGGCTCGAGATGGTGGTCTACGGTCCCGACAAGTCGGCCGGCGCGAGGATCGGTGCGCCACCGCCGATGTCGAGAAGGTGCTTGTCGCCGGAGACGAGAACAGCGTTCTGACTGTGGGCGAGGGCGATCAGGTAGTCGTCGTCGGGGTCGGCTGACCGCAGAGGCAGCGGTCCCTCGGGATCGTGGGCGGCAAGCGCCTCGCGGCGCAGGAGGTCCACGTAGTCGTGCACGATGTCGAGATCGACGTAGCGGCGGAACTTCTCGCGGCCAAGCACCTCCTCCAGCTCTCCCAGCAGCAGTGGCGAGACGACCAGCTCCAAGTCCCCCGCGCGCGCCTGCACCAGCAGCTTGGCGGGGGGCCCGGTGGGGGTGATCAGGGCGGAGACGAGGACGCCGGGGTCAAGGACGACCCGCCGCACGCCTCTCCTTGCGCATGGTGTGGACCTCGGCGTTCGCCAGGTCCATACCCTCCGCCTCGGGCGCGTGGTTCACTCGCGCCCAAAGGTCTTCGAGGCCCTCGATGCCGAGGTCGCGCCGCAACGACTCCTCGATCACCTGCGAATCCCGCTTGCCGGTGCGTGCCGCCTTGATCTTCACGGCGCGAAAGACATCCTCATCGAGGGTCACGGTCGTGCGCATCTTTGACATCAACGCATCTTAGCATCGTGATGCATCATTGCGCCTACCCGCCCTCGTGCGAGCATGGGAGCTGCCACGCTCCCGAGCCGTCCGACGGAAGGTCATCCATGGGTTTCCTCTCGCCAGCCCCGCCGCCGTTCGAGCTCGACGAGTGGAAGGCGCAGCCGCACCTGGCGCGGCTGAAGCCGCTGGTGCAGGACTGGGGCGAGAACGGGTTCGGGTCGCCGTCGGCGGTCTACCTGCTCTACGCCTTCAAGCTGGTCGTCTACGCGCTCGGGGCGTTACTGGTCATCTCGACCACGCCGGGCCTCGGGGGCATCGGCGACTTCGGGGACTGGTGGACGCAGCCGATCGTGTTCGAGAAGTTCGCGGTCTGGACGCTGCTCTGGGAGATCCTCGGGCTCGGGGCGGGCTCGATGCCGCTCAGCTTCCGCTTCATCCCGCCGATCGGCGGGCCGCTCTACTGGCTGCGGCCGGGGACGGTGCGGCTGCCGCCCTGGCCCGAGCGGGTGCCGTTCACCGGAGGGACGCGCCGCACCTGGCTGGACGTGGCGCTCTACGCCGGCGTCGTCGCCACCGGCCTCTACCTGCTCTTCGCCTCCGGCGTCGGCGGCGTCTATGTAGCCGCTTCCACCGCTTCCAGCACCACCGTCACCGTCTTCGCCGGGCACCTGCCGCCAGCGGGCATCGCGGTGCTGCTCGGCCTCCTTGCCCTGCTCGGGCTGCGCGACAAGGTCTCCTTCCTCGGCGCCCGGCCGGAGATCTACGCGACGATGCTCGCGGTCGGCCTCTTCCCTGTCGGCCAGTGGATCGTCGCCTGGCAGTTCGTCTTCCTCTTCATCTGGTGGGGCGCCGCCTCCTCGAAGCTGAACCGTCATTTCCCGTTCGTCGTCTCGGTGATGATCAGCAACGCGCCGCTGGTCGGGTCGAAGGCGCTCAAGCGCCGGCTCTGGCGCGTCTACCCCGAGGACATGCGGCCCTCGCGGCTGGCCGCGGGCCTCGCCCACCTCGGCACCGTGCAGGAGTTCGGCTGGCCGCTGCTGCTGATCAGCGTCGACAACGACACCATCCGCACGATCGCGATCGCCGGCATGGTCCTCTTCCACCTCAACATCACCTCGATGTTCCCGCTGGCGGTGCCGCTGGAGTGGAACATCTTCATGATCTTCGGGACGCTGTTCCTCTTCGGGCACTACGGCGACGTGCCGCTCTCGACGCTCGACGAACCGCTGCTGATCACGCTGATCGCGGTCGTCTGCGTCGGGCTGCCCCTGCTGGGGAACTTCCGGCCCGACAAGATCTCCTTCCTCCCCTCGATGCGCTACTACGCCGGCAACTGGGCGACCACCCAGTGGCTGTTCCGCAAGGGCAGCGGGGCCGAGCAGAAGCTCGACGAGCGAGTCGAGAAGCCGGCGCGGCTGGTGGGCGAGCAGGTGACGCGGATATACGAAGACGCCGAGCTGGCCGACTTCCTCCTCAACAAGGGCCTGGCCTTCCGCTCCATGCACTCGCACGGGAGGGCGCTCAACGCCCTGCTCCCCCACGCCGTCGATGACGTCGAGGCCTACGACGCCCGCGAGGGCGAGCTGATCTCCAACATCGTCAACGGCTGGAACTTCGGCGACGGCCACTTCCACGGGCGGCAGCTGCTGGAGGCGGTCCAGGAGCGCTGCGGCTTCGCGCCCGGCGAGGTGCGGGTGATCGAGCTGGAGTCCGAAGCCGCCACCAGCGGCCGCCAGCGCTACCGCATCTACGACGCGGCGACCGGCCTGCTGGAGGAGGGATCCGTCGCCGTCGCCGACATGGTCGAGCGCCAGCCGTGGCTCGAAGGGTCGTGGGACTTCCCGGTGGAGGTGGCGCGGCGGCGCCCGCGCGAGCAGCCGCCCGCGCCGGTCTCGTGAGCGAGGCGACGGTCGTCGGCTCCGGCCCCAACGGGCTGGCCTGCGCGGTCGCGCTGGCGCGCGCGGGCGTGCGGGTGACGGTGCTCGAGGCCGCCGATGAGATCGGCGGCGGCACCCGCAGCGGCGAGCTGACCGTGCCAGGCGTCCTGCACGACCTCTGCTCGGCGATGCACCCGATGGCGGTGGCCTCGCCGTTCCTGCGCTCGCTCGGGCTCGAGGCCCACGGGCTGGAGTGGCGCTGGCCCGAGGTCGACCTCGCCCACCCGCTCGACGACGGCAGCGCCGCGACGATGGTCCGCTCGATCGAGGAGACCGCCGATGGCCTCGGCGGCGATGGGCGCGCCTGGCGGCGCCTGTTCGGCCCCCCCTCGGCGCATTTCGACGCCCTCAACGAGGATCTCGTCGGCTCCGTCATCCACCTGCCGCGGCATCCGCTCCGCCTCGCCCGCTTCGGGCTTCCCGCCCTGGCTCCGGCGACGCTCCTCGCCCGCCGCTGGGAGTCGCCGGGGGCGCGGGCGCTGTTCGGCGGCGTCGCCGCCCACGGCTTCAGCCCGCTGACGCGACCGCTCAGCGCCTCGGTCGGCATGGCGCTGATCTCCGCCTGCCACAGCGTCGGCTGGCCCGTGGCCGCGGGCGGGTCGCAGTCGATCGCCGATGCGCTCGCCGCGGACCTACGCGAGCACGGGGGCAGGATCGAGACGGGCGTGCGGGTGCGCTCGCTGGCCGAGCTCGGCAGCCCCGACGTCGTCGCCTTCGACCTCGCGCCCGAGGCCGTCGCCGACATCGTCGGGGACCGGCTGCCGAGCCGGGTCGCCCGCGCCTACCGGCGCTACAAGCACGGGCCCGGGGCCTTCAAGGTCGACCTCGCGGTCGAGGGCGGAGTGCCGTGGACGGCGGAGGCCTGCCACCGCGCCGGGACGGTCCACGCGATCGGCTCCTTCGAGGAGCTGGTCGCCGCCGAGCGCGACGTCAACCGCGGCCGGATGCCGGAGCGGCCGTTCGTCCTCGTCGGCCAGCAGTACCTCGCCGACCCCCAGCGCTCCGCCGGGGACGTCCACCCGGTCTGGGCCTACGCGCACGTGCCGAGCGGCTACGACGGGGACGGCGAGAAGGCCGTGATCGACCAGATCGAGCGCTTCGCCCCGGGCCTGCGCGAGCGCATCGTCGCCACCTCCGTCCGCTCCCCCGCCGACCTCGAAGCGGGCAACCCCAACTACATAGGGGGAGACATCGTCACCGGCGCCAACACCCCGCTCCAGATGATGGTCCGCCCCCGCCTCGCCCTCGACCCCTACGGCACCGGCGTGCCCGGCCTCTTCATCTGCTCGGCCGCCACGCCTCCAGGCGGAGGGGTCCATGGCATGGGAGGTTTCAACGCCGCGCGATCGGCGCTCCGATATCTGGGGCGCGGCACGGATCGAGGGTGAGGCTTCGAGACCGAGAGCCTCAGCGCTGCGCTGCGATGCCGAAGAGAAGGAGCGATCAGCGCGAGCGCTCAAGCCCTGGCCTTGACCTCGTTCCAGGTCAGCAGCCGACCGCTCTTCGGATCGATCACCTTGAGCCGCAGCGCGCGCAGCCCGTCACGAACGGTCAACACCGGGACGTCGCGGAAGATCGGGTTCTCGTCGTGGGCACGCTGGAGGTTGTAGTTGGGGACCTTCGCGCTGAGGTGGTGAACGTGGTGCAGGCCGATGTTCCCGCTGAAGAACTGGAGCACCTTGGGCAGCTTCAGGTACGAGCTCCCACGCAACGCCGCATCGGCGTAGCTCCAGCGATCGGAGCTCTCCCAATAGACGTCCTCGAACTGGTGCTGCACGTAGAACATCCACACTCCCAAAGTGCCGGCGAGGACGGCGGTCAGCACCTGCACGAGGATCCACGCCTCGAAGCCGACGAGCCAGGCGATCGCGCCGATGATGATTCCGAGCGATAGGTTCGTCGCGATCACGCTGTGTCGATGGCGCCGGCGCATCTTGCGCGACCAGAAGCGAGGCCCGATCATCAATGACCAGATCGGGCCGATTCCGAACATCACCAATGGATTGCGGAAGAGGCGGTAAGCCAGTCGCCGCTTCCAGGAGCGTGAGGTGTACTCGTCGACGGTGAGCGTCGGCACGTCCCCGGTCCCGCGCCGATCGAGATCGCCGGCGGTGCCGTGATGGACGGCGTGGTTGTGGCGCCAATTCCCGAACGGCTGGAAGACGAGCAGGCCCGTGAACCGGCCAAGCCACAGATTCGCTCGCTTTGTCGGCAGGAACGAGCCATGGGCGCAGTCGTGAAAGACGATGAAGGTCCGCAACAGGAATCCGGCCGCCGGAATCGCGAGGGCGACGGTGATCCAGGCCGAGAAGTCGAGGCAGACGTACATCACAACCGTCAGGGCCAGATACGGCACCACGGACGTCGCCAGGTCAAAGAGGCTGTGGGGCAGCGAGGGTCGCTCGTGCGGAGCTATCGACTCGCGCCAGGGGTGCCGGCTCGAGTCCGAATCCCGGCTCGGGGCGGCGGCGGTGAGTTGCGAGAGGGCGGTCACGGGCAGTCAATGTACCCACGTTTTCCTAAAAGCCCCTAAGCGCGGCCTGCGCCGCATCGGCATGGCCGGCTTCAACGCCGCGCAATCGGCGCTGCGGCACCTGGCTAGGTCTTGAGGTAGCGGGCTATTGCCTCGCGAGCCAGATCGCTGACCGAGCGCCCTTCTTGGTCGGCCCGCTGCCGAGCGGCGCGGTAAAGCTCCGGCGTGGTGCGAAAGCTCATTCGCGGCGACGTACCGCCGCCGCTTAGTGAAGGGCGTCCCACGGGCACCCGTTCTGCTGTGGACAGCTCGTAGCCGCGCTCGGCCTCGGCGGCGAGTGCGTCGGCGACCTCGGGGGTGATCTCGACTCCCGATTTCGCAACCGGATTCTTCTGGCCTCGGTTTACTTTCGCCATTTCGTGGCCTCCTCGTACCTCTCTCGATAACGCTCACGCAGGGGCATCGCATGGATGACCAGCAAACTCTTGTCCTTGAGCTCGATTGCCATCACCTCGATTGCCTCTCCCTTTGAGTCATCACCGAGAAGACGAGCCGGGGGTCGGTGCCGCTGGAGGCACCCGAGCGAGGACGCTTTGAATCGCCAGCCGCAATGTCTGATGACGTGACGTCCTTGGTCATGGGTAATCCGATGCCGGGTCGCTGAACGAGCCCACCTCAAGTCTTCAGAAGTAGACTGAGTATTACGTCTGACAATAATATCATCCTCTGCCGAGGGCACCCAGTGACCCTCTCCAGCAGGCTGTGTCGAAACAAGACTGCAGAGTGACGAAAGTCGTCCCGCCGTAGGCCGACATTGAATTGGTGCCGAACGAGTACGCTGCTCCATTCGTGTCCCGCCGCCTCCCGATCCTCAGCCTGGCAGCCGCGCTGCTGCTCGGGTTCGGGGCCTTCGCCATCAGCGGTGACAGCCGGGCGGCGGACCCGGGTGTGACGGCGGTCGAATCCTCGGCCTGCGGCGCCGTCCAGTACGGCGGCCCAGGGGTGGCCCAGGTGCTGATCGTCTCCGATCTCCCCCTGCAGGGGGACTCGCGGCAGCGCTCATTGCAGATGAACGACGCGATCCGCTTCGTGCTCGAAGGGGCCGGCTGGCGCGCCGGCGGGCACAGGGTCGCCTTCCAGGCCTGCGACGACTCGAACGCCAAAACGGGGCTCTGGACCAAGGCCCAGTGCCAGGCCAACGCCCGGGCCTACGCCGCCGACCCGAGCGTGCTCGGAGTGCTCGGCACCTACAACTCCGGCTGCGCGGAGGCGATCGTCCCGATCCTCGGCCAGGCGCCCGGCGGCGGACTGGCAATGGTCTCCCCCGGCAACACGCTGATCTGCCTCACCCAGCCGAGCCCCAGCTGCGAACACGGCGAGCCGGGCAGCCTCTACCCGCGGCGCCGCAACTACGCCCGCGTCGTCCCCAACGACGCCTACCAGGGCGCCGGCCTGGCGAGCTTCGCCAAGCAGCAGAAGATCGGGCGCGCGTACGTGCTCTATGCCGGCAAGGACCCGACCAGCCTCGGGCAGGCGAAGACCTTCCGCGGCGCCGCCCGCAAGCTGGGGATCGAGATCGCCGGCTTCCGCGCCTGGAACGTCAATGCCTCCGGCTACGGCGGCCTGATGCGCACGGTGGCGGCGACCGCGCCCGACGCGGTGCTGCTGGCCGGACTGACCGAGCAGAACGGCGGCCGCCTGATCAAGGACAAGGTCGCGGCGATGGGCCCGAACGGCGGCGCGGTGAAGCTGCTGGCGCCCGACGGCTTCGCCCAGCAGTCGACGATCGACCTGGCGGGCTCGGCGTCGAAGGGGATGTTCGCCAGCGTCCCGGGACGGGTGCCCCAGAACCTGACCGGGCCCGGCAAGGCGCTGGTCTCCGAACTGCAGAAGGAGGTCAAAGGCCCGGTCGAACTCTACGCGCCATACGCCGGGCAGGCCGCGAGCGTCCTGCTCGACGCGATCGCGAAGAGTCCGCAGCGCTCCGGCGTAATCGACGCCGTGCGCGCGACCACGGTCAGCAACGGCATCACCGGCAGCTTCAGCATCCTTCCCAGCGGCGACCCGAGCATCGGGCCGATCACCGTCTCGGTCGCGAGGAAGAGCTTCGTGCCGGTCCGCGAGGTCGAGCCGGGACAGGGCCTGGTCAAGGCCGCCCGGCACGGCTGACCGACGGTAGAGCGAACTCGAAGGATTACTGAGCGACAGTAATCCTTCGAGTTCAGTTGACGAGCAGCAGGCCGACCAGGAGCAGCACGACGCCGGCCGTGGCGGCCGCGCCCGCGGCGCCGAGCAGCCAGCGGCGGCGGGCGATGATCGAGACGGAGGCCAGGACGATCCCGACCTGGAGCCCGACCTCGGCCAGCTCGTAGTCGACGTGCTGGGTGTTGGCATGGTCGGTCTCGCGCTCGTGGGCCCGGATCTCGGCGCTCAGGCGCGCGTCGGTTGGCCGCAGCTCCTGGACGACGCGGGCCTCGTGGCGGCCGGCCTCGGCGGCGGCGCGGCGCTCCTGCGCCGCACCCGCGCCCAGGACCCGGAGCATCGTCGAGTCGCCTTCGGCGACGTCGATCCTGACCCGGTTGCTCTCCAGCTGGGCGGAGGTGTCGGCGCGATGGGTCTCGCCGGTGATCACCTCTTTCACCGCCTCGTTGGAGAGGAACGTCGCGATCGCCAGGAAGGCCGCCATCAGGGCGACGACCATCGCCGCGTTCCGCCCGTAATGCGGTCCGCCGCCGCCCTCGCCGCCCGCCGCCACCTGATGCCCCTGCTCGAAGCGCTCATATGACCGGTGGGCCTCCACTGCCCCGAACCTACAGTCCGTGACGGGCGTTGGAAGAAGCCGCCGAGCGGCATCTGGCAGAAGTTCAGGTTGGGCCGGGAGGCCTGGTTCCGGCGCTTTCCTGGTAGGTGTCGATTTCCCGCCGCCCCGTTCGTCGTCCATGCGAAGGTCAAACTCGAGAAGGAGGAATCATGGGCAGGATCGTCGTTACCGAGTTCGTCTCGCTGGACGGTGTGATGGAGGACCCCGGGGGAGCCGAGGACTTCGAGCACGGGGGCTGGACGTTCGAGATCAGCCGCGGCGAGGAGGGCGACAAGTTCAAGCTCGACGAGCTGGTGGAGGCCGAGGCGCAGCTGCTGGGGCGGGTGACCTACGAGGGCTTCGCCGCCGCCTGGCCGACGATCGAAGACGAGGCCGGCTTCGCCGAGAAGATGAACGCGATGCCCAAGTACGTCGTCTCCTCGACCCTGCGGCAGGCCGAGTGGAACAACTCGACCGTGCTCGGCGGAGACGTCGCCGAGGAGGTGGCGAAGCTGAAGCAGGAGGTGGACGGCGTGATCCTGGTCGCCGGCAGCGCCCAGCTCGTGCAGGCGCTGGTCGAGAACGACCTGGTCGACGAGCTGCGGCTGATGGTCTTCCCCGTCATCCTCGGCAGCGGCAAGCGCCTCTTCGGCGAGACCGCCGACAAGAAGCCACTGAAGCTGGTCGGCTCGAAGACGGTCGGCGACGGCATCGCCGTGCTCACCTACGAGCGAGGATGAGCTGGCTGGCCGCGAAGACCGCGCCGCGGGGGTCGGAGGCGGGGTTGAACCAAACTCGGAGACTTACCGGGCTTATAGGCCCGTTAAGTCTCCGGGCTCGCGGCGGCCACAAGCATCGCGCTCATCACAGGTGGCCACCTCAACGGGTGTTCGGCCGCGGGGCCGCCTCGCCCCTGCTCGCCATCTCGTCGATCAGCTCGAGCATCTTCCGGTGCCAGGCGACGCCGGCGAGGAGGGTGCGTTCGACGCTCTCCATGCCGTCGGCCTTGCGCACCTCGTCGAGGTAGCCCTGCAGCTCGGCCAGCTTCGCCCGGTGCCAGTCGACGCGCGGCTCGCGCAAGGGTCGCGGGTCGGCGCCGGCGAAGATTTTGAGCAGGCCTTCGTCCCGGTACTGCGGCGGCGCGGCGGTCGGCTCGGCGGCCCAGCCGCGGAGCGCGTCGCGGCCGGCGTCGGTGAGGGCGTAGACGCGGCGGCGGCGGCCACCCGTCTCCTGACGGGCCGACAGGTGTAGGCGGTCGTGTGGGGCACCTGCCAGAAGTTCTCGATCGAGCTCTCGAGCGCCTGCTTGATGTCGTAGGAGGTCGCCTCGCCGAGATGGTCGAGCAGCGCCAGCAGCGCGTAGGAGGTCGTCGTGAGCCGAGTGGGCTTGCTTTTCATCGTTCCAGTCGTATAGTACGGGACGAACGGTGAACAGCATAGACACGACGCGGGAGGCCAAGATGCCAAACACCGATCCCAGCAGCACCGCCATCGCCGGCTCACCCGATTACGACGCGATCGTCGTCGGCGCCAGCCTCGCCGGCTGCGCCACGGCGATCCTGCTGGGGCGCGCGGGGGCGCGTGTCGCCCTGGTGGAGAAGCAGCCTGATCCGGCGGCGTTCAAGCGGATCTGCTCACACTTCATCCAAGCCTCGGGCGTCCCCACCATCGAACGGCTCGGGCTGCTCGAGCCGATCATGGCGGCGGGCGGGGTGCGATCGCGGATCCGTGCCTGGACGAAATGGGGCTGGATCGAGGCGCCGCCGGAGGACGCGGGCTACGCGCTCAACCTGCGGCGCGAGGTGCTGGACCCGCTGGTGCGGGAGGCCGCCGCCGCGACGCCCGGCGTCGAGCTGATGCTCGGCCAGGCGGCCGATCGGTTGCTGCGCGAGGACGGCGCCGTCCACGGCGTCGCGGTCCGTAACCGGGGAGACGAGGAGACGGAGCTGCGCGCCCGGCTGACGATCGGCGCCGACGGACGCGACTCGCGCGTCGCCGAGCTGTCCGGCGTCGCCACGAAGACGCTGCCGCACAACCGGTTCGCCTACGGCGCCTATTTCGAGGGGGCACAGCCGGCCGGCGCCCCCGACGGCGCGTTCTGGATGCTGGACCCGCAGTGGGCGGCGGCGTTCCCGACCGACGAAGGGCTCACCTTCTACGCCGCGATGCTGACCAAGGACCGCCTGCCGGAGTTCAAGCGCGACTCCGAGGAGGCACTCGTCACCTATATCGCCGACCTTCCCGAGGCGCCGCCGATCCGGGCCGGGCGCATCGTGGGCTCGGTGCTCGGCAAGCTCGACATGCCCAACCGGGTGCGTGTCCCGGTCGCGCCGGGGCTGGCGCTGACCGGCGACGCGGCGCTCGCCACCGACCCCCTCTTCGGCGTCGGCTGCGGCTGGGCGCTGCAGTCGGGCGAATGGCTCGCCGACAGCGTCGCCCCGGCGCTGCGGGGCGAGGAGCGGCTCGAGGACGGGCTCGACCGCTACCGGCGCCGGCACTCGCGCGAACTGCGGGGCCACGCCTTCCTCATCCACGACTACGCGACCGGGCGGCGTATGAGGCCCGGCGAACGGACGCTGTTCGCCGCCGCCGCACGCGATCCCAAGGTCGCGGCCGTGTTCGACGAAATGGGGACGCGACGCATCAAGCCGGGCCGAATGTTCGCCAGGGCGCTCCCGCGCGCGATCGCCGTCAACGCGCGGCACGCGATCGCCGGATGAGCGACGCGGTTCGCCGCAGCCGCCTCGCCGTCGCCGGCTCACGGCCGCGGCTGGTCGAAGCGGGGCCGCGGGAGGCGCCCGAGGCGGTCGTCTTCGTTCACGGCAACCCGGGCTCGGCGGACGACTGGGAGGCGCTGGTCGCCGCGGCGGGCGGCAGCGGTCTGCGGGCGCTCGCCCTCGACCTCCCCGACTTCGGCGAGACGATCGCGCCGCCGGGCTTCGAGCACACCGCCCCGGGCTACGCGACCTTCCTGGCGCAGGCGCTGGAGGCGCTCGGCGTCGACCGCGTCCACCTCGTGGTCCACGACTTCGGCGGCCCGATCGGGCTGATCTGGTCGGCGATGCACGCCGACGCCCTGGCCACTGTCACCTTGATCGACACCGGCGTCCTCCCCGGCTACAGATGGCACCGCCTGGCGCGCCTCTGGCGCGCCCGCGGCCTCGGCGAGCTGTTCCAAGCGATGGCGACCCGGCGCTCGTTCCGCTGGCTGCTCAACCGCAACGAGCCGCGCGGGCTGCCGCGGGCCTTCGTCGACGGAATGTACGACCACTACGACCGCCGCACCCGCCGCGCCGTGCTGGAGCTCTACCGCGCCACCGACGACCCGGGCGCGGCGGCGGCCGAGTTCACCGCGTTGATGGCGCCGCGCGACATCCCGGCGCTGGTGATCTGGGGCGAACACGACGCCTACCTGCCGGCGGCGTTCGCCCAGCGCCAGCGCGACCCCTTCCCGTCCGCCGAGGTCCACGTGCTGGCGGCGAGCGGCCACTGGCCCTTCGCCGACTCGCCGGAGACGGTCGAGCGCCTGCTGATGGAATTCCTCGGCCGCGTCACCGCGGCGCAGTTGCGGTAGTGGGCACTTGAGTTAAAATCACTAGATCCCGCGCAGACAGATACGAGAAGCGTCGTAAGGGTGGATGGCACCCCAAAGAGAACCACAGCCGGCTCTTGCCAAGGCGATCAGACAGCGTCGGGAGGCCCGTGGCCTGACCCAGGAGGATCTGGGCCACGCCGCCGGAATCCATCTCACCCAGATCAGCCGTATCGAGTCGGGCCGAAGCAACCCGGCTTGGGGCAACGTCCGGCGCATCGCCGGAGCGCTCGACATCGAGGTCTCCGAGCTGGCCGCGCTAGCCGAGGTGCTGGAAGAGACCTCTGAGGCCCTGAAGGGCGCGAGATAACGAAGAGCCTCGCGTTCAGAGCTGGGTGGCGATCAGGCCGATCAGCGCGGCGACCAGCACGCCACCGAGCTGGAGCAAGAGCCGGTGCAGGGCTTCGAAGCGACCATCGATGCGCTCGAAGCGCTCGTCCATCCGCTCGAAGCCGCTTTTCATCTCGCCCCGCAGCGCGGTGAATTCGGCCCTCATCTCACCGCGCAGCGCCGCGAATTCTTGTTTCATCTCGCCGCGCAGCGCCGTGAATTCGTCTCCTATCTCTCCGCGCAGCGCAGCGAATCCGTCTCCCATCTCGCCGCGGTGCGCCGTGAATTCCGTCCTCGTTTCGATCCGCAGCCCGCGCAGGTCGGCTTCGACGCGATCGAAGCGCCTATCGACCTGGCGGAAGCCGTCGCTGACGCGACCGCTCAGATCGTCGAGGCGCTTGTCGCTCCAGCTTTCCCGCATCGACTCCATGATGCCACTGTCTCAGACAAAGAGTTACGCGTGTGCACGTGCTTGCAAAATCTTTGCAACTGGCCTGCGGGCCTTCGAAGACGAAGAGGGTGCCCTAGCCTTTCCGGGTCTTGCTCGGAATAGGAAAGAGGACGTTGCTGGTCCTTGCCGCCGCTGCGGCGGCGGTGCTCGCGGCCGGCGCGGCTCCGGCGGCGGCGGAAACGCCGGTGCCCTGGGGCGCCGGCTGCACCTCCGTCTCGCCCGGGGGGACGCGGACCAGCTCGGCCTGCGGAGCGAGCCTCGTCGACGGCGGCGCGATCGCGCCGCCCGGTGCCCCTGCCGCGGTGAAGCAGGTGATCGCGGCGGCCAACCGCATCGACGGCAGGCCCTACGTCTGGGGCGGCGGCCACCTCGGCTGGTCCGCCCGCGGCTACGACTGCTCGGGCGCCGTCGGCTACGCCCTGCACGGCGCCGGCCTGCTCGACGTAACGATGGTCTCCGGCCAGCTGGCGTTCTGGGGAGCCGCAGGCGTCGGCCGCTGGATCACCGTCTACGCCAACGCCGAGCACGTCTACATGGTCGTCGCCGGCCTCCGCTTCGACACTCGCGACGACCTGCCGGGGGTGTCCGGACCGCGCTGGCACATGGCCAGCGTCGACCCGAAGGGCTTCGTCGCGCGCCATCCCGCCGGGCTTTGAGCGGCGGAGAACCAACAAGTATATGAAGGGATAACAGAGCATTTTCAGATGGCTAGACTGAATCGCGTGTCGCTGCCTGACAGCGAAGACTTCAGGAATGACCTCCTCGCCGCGAAGGAACGCGATCTCAAGCCGCTGCTGGAAGAGAGCGCGGACGTCCTCGACCTCGACTACGACCAGACCATGGCGATGGAGGACTTCCTCAACCTGGCCTGGCTCTCCGGCACCCGCTCCGGCCACGCCCAGATGCGGGCGCGCGCGACCGAGCCGCAGCCCGACGTCAAGGCGGTTGCCGTCGAGCGGCTCGAGTCGGAGTTCAAAGCGCTGATGGAAGAGTCCGCCGACAGGCTCAACCTGAGCGTGCCGCGGACGATCAGCATGTGGGGCCTGCTTCATCAGGCCTGGATGGCCGGGAACCGCACCTGCGAGGCCGAGATCATGGCGCTGCTCATCGAGACGAAATCCGACGTCGCCGAGGAGGCGCTTCAGTGGCTGGAAGACAGGGACGAGAGTTAGCGGGGCCTCGCGTTCTTTCCGCTTCAAGGAAGCTGGCGGAGCGCCTCGACCCAGTCGAGGCGCCGGCCGCAGAGGGCCCCCGCCCGTGACGCCGGCAGCTTGCGCACGGGCGGGTTTTCTGCGGCGGCCGGGCTCAGCACCAGGGGGCCGATCGGCTCGGGCGGGCCGCCGCTTCCCGGGGCGAAGGTCTGGCCGTCGAGGACGAGGCTGACGTCGTGTGAGCCGGCGCTCAGCACGACCTGGCCGAAGTAGAGGAACTGGCGGGCCTCGTTCAGCTGCTCCTCGACCGAGCCGACCTCGGCGCCGTCGACCAGCAGGGTGAGGCGGTTGCGGACGCTGCCCTGCAGGTAGAGGCCGTAGCGGCCGGTGGCGGGCACGGTCACCCGCAGCTGCGCCGTCCCGGGGCCGTGGGGGATCAGGTCCGGGCTGCCGGCTTCGGTCGGGGCCCAGCTCGCCGGGTAGCTCGATTCCGAGAGCGAGGCGACCGTCGTCGGCGCCCGTTCGACCGCCGCAACGGTCCCCCCCGGGCCGGCCAGGCGCGCGAGGCCCAGCACTTCCGCGCAGGCCGGCTTGGCGGTGGGGTCTTCAAAGTCGCCCAGCGGCAGGTGTTCGAGGATCGTGGCGGTCGCGGTCGGCGGCCGCTGCCAGACGTCGTAGTAGTCGCCGCGGCGCACCAGCGAGTAGACCGAGGGCGGGCGGCTCTGGGCCGGGCTGCGGCGCAGCACCAACGTCCGGTAGGTCAGCAGCGCCGGCAGCGCGATCTGGTCGGTATCCGCCCAGTCCCCCTTTTCGAGTTCACCGCCTTCGCGCAGCGGGATCGGCCTGTAGCGAAGCTCGGAGGCTCCCTCGGCGTCGGCCTTGCGAAGGAAGTGCCGAACCCCGTAGGGCTGGTATTCGGTCATCAGGGTCGGCCCCTCGCCGGCGAACTCCTCGCCGATGCTCTCCAGTTCGCGCAGCTGGCCGTAGGGGGCGAGGCTGACGTCGTGGTAGCCGAGCGCGTTGGACCAGAGCACACCCGCCAAGAGCAGGCCCAGCACCGTCGTCCCCAGCGCTCGCTCGACCCGGGCCGCGAAGGCGGCCGCGCCGGCGAGTGCCAGCAGCAACAGCGAGGGGCTGCCCGAGGCAAGCGCCTTGGCGCCCACCCAGGGGGAGGAGTAGAGGAAGACGGCGATGCTGCCGGCGCCGGCGCCGACGGCATAGAGCAGCAGCTCCCAGGCCCGCCGCCGCCAGGCGAGCCAGGCGCCGGCGATGGCGGCGAGGAAGGCCAGGGCAATCAGAAAGTCGGTCAGCCCCGCCCTGCTCGGGTCGAGGCGGAAGTCGCCGGCGATCCAGACGCCGGCGTACTGGACGATGCTCAGCGGGTGGACCAGGTTGCCGAGTTCGGAGGCGTTGGTGAGACCGCCCTGGGTGGGCGAGAAGGCGCCGGCGGCGAACAGGGCCGGGATCCCGAGCAGCGCCACGGCCAGCGCCAGCGGCCAGGCCCGCGCCAGCAGCGCCCGAGCGCCGCGGCCGCGCCAGAGGCCGAGCGCGACGAGGCCGAGGATCGGCAGCGCCCATACCAAGCCGCCGGAGCCGACCATCGTCAGCAGCGCCGTGGTGGCGATCGCGGCCGGCAGGGCCCCGCGCCAGCGCAGCTCCGCCCTGGCCGCGGCGGGCGCGACGGCGGCGAGGACGGCGATCGCCAGCGCAACCGCGACCTCCTTGATCCCACCCCAGAGGCTGTAGGCGAAGAGGAGCGCCGACTGGGCGGCGCCGAAGGCGACAAGCGCCCGCAGCACTCGTGACTCGACGATCGGTCGCACCAGCCAGTACATGCAGAGCGCCAGCAGCGCCGCCATCGTCGCCATGTAGGGCTGGACCAGCCAGGCGACGTCGGTCCCGGTCAGCCGCGTGCCGACCCCGAGCGGCAGGAAGGCGCCGACCGGGTAGCCGCTCGGCAGGTTGACCGCGAGGGTGGTCTGGTAGCTGGACGGTTCGAGGCCGGAGAGGTCGCGGCCGTGCTCCATCACCCGGTCGACGAAGGCCATCCAGGTGGCGGTGTCGTCGAGCTTGACGTAGCCGGTGAAGGTGGGGTTGCCGGAGAGGACGACCGGGGCGGCGTAGACCACGAAGACGCCGAGCGCCGCCGCCAGAGCCCAGCGGTCGGGCCGGCGCCCCTTCCAGGGATAGGTGAGGGCGGCGCCGGCGAGGGCCAGGATCGCGACGGCGGGAGTCGCCAGCGGCGCCGTCTCCCCCCGCGAGGTGAAGATCCCGGCGACGACGACGATCGCGGCGAACCCGGCGGGCGCCAGCAGGGCGCCGGGCAGCCGCCTGCCAACCAGCGCCTCGAGCAGCAGCCCGCAGCCGAGGCAGAGGACGGCGAGGAGGAGCGGGAAGAAGACCCAGGCGCTGAGCAGCGTCATCGAGGCCGGGCCGGTTCCGTCGTGCACAGCCGGACCGGCCCTTCTCCGATCAGACCGAGGCCCCAGGGGCGGCGCGAGTTGTCGACCGGGATCGTCAAGGCGGTTTTGACCCTCGCGTGCAGAGGGCCGAGGCTGACGGGGAAGCCGCCGGAGAACCTGCTCAGCAGCACTTCGACGTCGCTGCTCGTTTCGTTGTCCAGCGTGAAGCCCCCGTGCAACAGGGTGATGCCGGTGTCGCCGCTGGTGGACGCCTGCAGTGGTTGACAACCGATGACCCGGTCGCGCTTTCCGGGAGGCACGAGCGCGAGGCCGAGGGCTCGGGCGAGCGTCAGGTCGGCCTCGGCCCGTTCTTCTTCCGGCCGCGCTTCCAGCTCGGCTTCACTGAAGCCCGGGGAGCCATAGTCGTCGACGGCGGACAGATACCGCCTGGCGGTGGCGACGGGACTGGGGGCGAAGGCGATGAGAAAGCCTGGATCGGCACTGGGCCCGGCGATGTTCACCGCCGCCAGCGTCGAGCGAAGGCGGTCGCCTGTCGGCCGCCAGCGTTCGGTGTATTTACGGTGCATCAGCGAGATGCCGCCGTTCAACGCCAGCCCCGTCACCACCGCGGCCACGGCCACCGCGAGCTTGGGGATTCGCAGCCCCCTGAGCGTCTCAGCCGCGATCAGGAGGAGGAAGATCGCGGAGCTGTACTGGTAGCGGCTCGAGGTGGGAAACCGATCCGCGTTCTGAACGAGCGCCGCGGATATCCAGAAGAAGAGGCCCAGCGCGAGCGCGAGCGCGAGACCTCGCGGCACGGCCCGTTCTCGGTAGATACGCCAGCCGACGCCGGCGATCAGGGGGACCAGGAGAACCTTGCCCCAGATGAGATGAGGCTGGCTCGGCTCGCCGCCGTCGCCCGTGGCGAGGCCCAGCAGCGAGGTTATTCCCGCCGAGGCGGCATTGAAGACGAACCGCGGCAGGTGCTCGACGTTGTGGAGGCTGAGGTTGCTTTTCGCGGTGTGGCCCCAGCCGACCCACCAAAACGCGTAGAGCGCGAAGGGCAGGAGGGCAACGTAAAGCCGCCTGCCTCGCGGCCGGCGACCCAGCGCGATCTCGACGGCGGCACCGACGATAAAGGTGAGGCCGATGCTGGAGAAGGCGAGGGAGGCGGCCAGCAGCGCGCAGGCGATTCTGTCGCCCTTCTCGTCTTCGCGCTCGAGCGCCAGCAGCATCCCCAGCCCTGCCGCCATCGAGCCGAAGTAGCCCATCTGGAAGGACCAGAGCAGGTCTTCGAAAGCGGCGCCGAGGAAGAGGACCAGTACGGCGCCGACGAGGGCAGGCCAGTCCCCGACCCGCCGGCGCAGCAAGACGAACAACAGCACCGCGCTGGTTAGGAAGAGGCCGATCGAGACGACGAAGAACGGCAGCGACGAGCCCATGCCGAAGGTGGCGAGCAGGAGCCTGTAGACGATCGCCGGCCCGACCACGATGTTCTCGTGGAAGGGGTCGAGGAACACCCCCGGGGCCCACCCCTGCCTTTTCACCAGTAACTCCCAGTCGTCGGCGATGAAGGTGAGGTGGGAGTCGAGCGAGAGCAGTAGGATCGCGGCGGCTGCGACCGCGACCCCCAGGCAGACGACGACTACCCTGCGACTCGTGAGCATCTGCGCTACCCGACGGGCCTGACGGCGCCGGAGCGGACCAGTGCCAGGGCCCGCCCGGGCGCCGGGTCGTAGACCTCGATCTGCAGGTCGGAGCCCGGGTAAGCGAGGTAGACGCTCCCCCCGGAGGAGTGGTTGACCAGAACGACGCCACCGTCAGCGGTGTGCCCGAGCGTCGAGCCCGTCTTGGCAGCGGTCCGCCTCAGGGCACCAACGGCATCGGCAACGGGATAGGTGCCGACGGTGAGGAATTGCGGCCGCGGATCGCCGGCTTCGACCCCGGGCGGCAGGTAGCGCAGGTAGATGCTGGTGTCGGCTTCCTCGGTCAGCTCGAGCCGGTCCGGCGGCTGCTCTCCGGCCCAGTAGACCTCATGCCCGAGCGAGCCTTCCAGCGCCGTCAGGTCGCCGACGTCGACGAGGTGCGGCGAGGTGTCGATGGCTTGAGGGGTATCTCCCCCATCGCCACCCTGGGTCGCCAGGAAGACCGCAACGAGAACCAGCACGGCCGAGACCGCGACCCCGAACGCCCGCCGCGGGCGATTGCGAACGCCTGCTGCGGCCTCCCCGCCAACGCTCATCCGGCGATTCTATGGCGTCCTACTGCCGGCGGGTCGCGGAGCTCAGTACTGCCCGCAGACTTTGAAGCCATATTCCATCGACAGCTTTGTACCTTCGGCAAAGGCGGAAGTCGAGTTGCCCGACGCCAGAATCCCCCCAAGGTCTTCTTCGGTCTTTTCTACCGCCTTTTCGTCCGCTTCTACGATCGCGTGCACCTTTTCTTCGTCGCCGCTGGGGGTTTCCATTTCGCCAAGTTTTTCGACGTTAGCCCGGATGTTCGGCAGCACGACGGCTAGGAACAGCTGTTCTTCGGGGGTCCTGCCGCCGGCCTTGGGATGTTTTTCTTCCGAGTAGGCTTTGACTGCGGTGCTTTGCTTGCTGTTGCCCTTATCGCATTTCGCGTCGGCCGTCTTGATGAATTCGGCCTTCGTCAGCGTTGGGTTGCCGCCGCCGGAACCGTTGCTACCGGAGTCACCGCCACCACAGCCAGCGACGACCAAAACGAGCGCCAGGAAGCTGAAGACCGCTGCGAAGATTGGCTTAGACTAGTCTGGATAGTCGGAGCGGCCATCCTACACGCGTTCCGAAGCAGCTGTCAACCGGGACGTGCTCTGAATATAAGAAGCGCGCGGCGGTTGCCCGCCGCGCGCTTGAGCCCTGTTGCTCAGGTTTGAACGCCGTGCCTCGCTATGGGTAGACCGTCGTTTGGATCGCGAGTTCCTGGTCGACGTTTTGGATCGTCTCGTTGTGCCCCGCCGCCGAGGGGAGCCCCGCCTGGCTGTTGACCAGGCCGTTGAGGCTGATCGGGATGAACCCGAGCAGGGTCAGCACACAACCGCTCGCGCCAGGCGCCGCAAACGAGTTGTCGACGAACACGCCGCCGTTGACATGGAATATTTCCGGCGATTCTGTGAACGTCAAGACCGGTTCTTTGCCGGTGATCGGTTTGTTCGGCGGCGGTGGGTTGGTCGTACCGATGATCAGATTGAGTTTGATCGGGTTCGAGGCCGAGCCCACATAACAGCTGTTGCCGAGCACCGTATTGACCAGATGGACTTTGATCGGCAGCGACACTTCCAGCGTGCCGAAGTTGATCACAGGCACCCCGGCCAGTTCGGTCACCGCATACAGCTTCAGCTGTTCGACGTTGAGGAAGTTGACGAGCCAATCAAGGCCCGTCAGGCCGATGACCCCTCCCGGAACGGTCTGTTTGACCGGCGCCAGGCCGCCTTTGGGGCTGAAGCTGACTTGGCCTTTGCCAGGCGCGGGGTTGAAGCCGCCGGTGAGCGTTATCGGGTTGGTGATCGGGACGTCCTTGCTCCCCATCTGGAAATGGCCGCCCGTGGTGACCGATCGGATGCAGTCGGAGGCTTCTGGGCTTTCGGCCGGGCTGGGGCAACCAGCGAATTGTCCGTAGCCTGGCGCCGGCGTGGCCGCCTGCGCCACCGGCGCGGCCAGAGCGATGGCCGCGATAGCCGCCACGAAAAGCGCGAGCGGCTTTGCGAATTGCTTCGACATGTCTCTCTCCCTTTGTCTCGGTCTCAAGAATCGACCATATTAATCTATCTCTATCGCTTTGATGAAATTTCGTCAAGTAAATAGCCCGGCGCTGGACCAGAAAGCGGCCTTTGCCCCACTAGCGTGCTCACCGGCCCCTCCGGTGAGCTCGGTGGTGGCGATGCCGGGCGTGGTGGCGATGCCGGAAACGACTCAGTTCCGGCAGGGAGCGCACCGGGCCTGGCGCCGGCGCCGTGGCCTCGACCGGGGCCGCTGCCGCACTCGTCACGGGGGCAGGTGGGCCGATGTCCGGGACGTCGGCGCCAAGGGGGGGAAAGGCGGACGTCGTAAGGGCGCCGGATTCGTAGACGAGCACATACGCGTCGTCGCTGTTGCCACTGGTGACGTAGACGCGGCCTTTCCCCACCGCGAGACCGGCAGGCCGCGCGTCGACGACATTGTATTTGAGCCGGCCCGCGTAGGCACCGGTCGCTTTGAACGCGTAGATGGCCGCTTCGGGGCGTTCGAAGTATTCGGGCTGGAGGTCGTCGGCGACGTAGACCAGGCCGCTGGCCTGATCGACGGCGATAGCTGCGTCGCGTAGGGAGACGAAGCGGCCTTCGGGAGTCTCGTGCCCGTCGATCGTCTCGACCGGGTCTTCCGTGTCGACCGCGGGGTCGTAGACCTTTACCGTGCCGTCAGCGGCATCGGGCACATAGACGTAGCCGGCCGTTTCGCCGAACCCCGAGACGGCGACGCCGTAGCCGTCGCCGAGGCTGCCCTCCCCGATCCGCAGTGGCTTCCCGCCGACTTCCAGCGGCGCGCCGGAGGGTTCGTAGACCGCGACGTAGGTGCGGTCGTCGACGTAGACGTTGCCCGTGCCGGGGTCGACCGCCACCCCGGTGGGGCGAGCGGAGTCAATCACGGTGCCTGGCCCTTTGATGTTCGAGGCGAACGGCGCGTACCTGACCACGTCGCGGTGGAAGGTGTTCACGTAGAGATTGCCGGTGGTGTCGACCGCCAGGCCGCAGGGACCGTCGAGCGGGTCTTCCTTTTTCACCTGGAACCGATAAGCGAGGGAGGGTTTGAAGACGTCCACGACGTCGTGGTAGTAATCGGAGACGTAGAAATTTCCTCCGGAGTCGACGGCGAGCCCGCAGGGCCCTTCGAATCCGTTTGGCGGATATGACGAGTGCGCGGCGCCTTCTTTCGCCACGGTGGCATAGAAGGGCCCGAATAGCGGATCGCCAGGTTCGCCCCGCGCGGGAGCGACACCGCCGCCGAGCGCCAGCGCCGTTGCGCAGAGCGTGCCAACCCCGAATCGACGTGCGGTGGGGCTCATCGCCTTCCGCTCCCTCGCTTCCCTTTGCACTGGCCCCGCAGCTTCGTCGCGAACACCGCCCCCAGGTTGTTCTGTCCGAGCGCTTTCACGGTCGCGGTCGGGGGCGCGGCGCAGATGTTCGCGGAGTTGACCAAGAGGCCCCGATTGCCGCCGTGCAGCCGCAGCACGAAGCGGGTGATCTGGGCGTCGGGAAGGTCCGTGAAAAGGGTTCTGATCCCCCGGCGGGAGGGCTCGATGCGGCCCTCGAGGACGATCTGCACCGCACCGCTTCGCAGCGAGGCGACCAGATCGGGCAGGCGGTGCGAGGAGGAGCGCAGGTAGACCGGGCCGCGCAGGGGCTCTTCGAAGAGCGGGGTGTAGGCAACCGCTTGCCCGTAGATCGACCCCGAAGGGCAGCTTTCGGCGGCGAACTGGGACTGGGTGCAGACCAAGCGTATGTGGTTCAGGGCGAGGAACTCCGAGTGGGGCATGGTGACCGCGATCCGTTTCAGGTTGGCGTCCCCCGGCCGGGCGGCGAAGACCGCGCGCAGGGCCGGGTAGTCGTTGCGACGGGCACCGCCCCGCAATCGCAGGCCGAGGCTGGGGCGAAAGCCGAGCGTGCGGCAGTTGAGCAGCTGGAAGTAGTTGGAGACGGTGGCTGAGCTGTCGTCGGAAGGGTCGCCGAAGCGCGCTCCCGAGCCGGTCAGGGTGGATGACACCTGAGACGGTTCGCAGCTGGTCGGGTTGCGGCTGAATTCGGGGCGATCGACGAAGAAGCGGATGTCCCGCAGGTGCAGAGGGATGCCATCGAGGATGTGGGGGATCGGGTCCGAGCCGCGCGAGTCGATCCTGAGCTGCGCGGTCCTGGGATCGACTTCGAAGGCGGAGCGGATGACGATCGTGCCGAGGTCGAAGGGCCCGACGGTGGCCGCGTCGATCGTCACCAGCGAGAGGGGCGAGCCGTGGTAGGGGCCGGCGAGGTAAACCCTGCCCGGGGCATAGGCGAGGGCCGGTCCGACGCCGTAGCCGGAGAGCGTGCGGCCCACCTGGCTCGCCGCGGGGCAGGACGGGTGCGCGGTCTCCGCGAAACCCGTCCGCCCCCGGGCCTCAGCGATCGCCGCGTCCGGGCAGAAGGGGATGCCGGCGAGGCGGCCGGTGATGCCGCGCGGCAGAACCGCGGAGTAGGAGGTGATCTCCTGTTCCGCGTCGGTGCGCGTGAGGTGGAGGTAGAAGGGGGTGTAGGAGCCGACGTTGGAGTTGACCGCACCGGCCGTGACCTTGGGCGTGAAGGAGGGCGTCGCGCCGCTCGGACAGGTTCCGCCGCCGACCCCCGCGGTGATCTGCGAGGTGGTGGTGGAGACGAGGGATGGAGATGCGGTCCAGGGCGTCAGCTGGATCCGGGTGGTGGCCGGCCCGCAGGCGGACGGGGTGATGAGCGGGGCGCGCTGGCCCGTGCGAAAGAGCATTTCGAGCTCGGTGTACGGGAGCTGGGGGAGGTTGTCGAAGCTGGCCGTGAGGCGGCCGGTGGCCGGGTCGGCGTCGAGCTTGCCGGCGACCTTGACGAGGATCCCCCGTTCGAGCGACTTGGCGACGAGGTAGACGGCGAGGAGCGAGTCGAAGGGGTTCTCCGCGTGCGGCGTCGAGGTGGTGACGTCGTCGGGTTGGGCGACGTAGATCGCGCCGACGAGGGGCTCTTCGAAGAGCGGGGTGCCGATCGTGAACTTGCCGATCTTGGCGGCGTTGGGACAGCCCGAGCCCTGGGGGGACGTGGGCGTCTCGGCGGCGTACTGGCCTGGCGTGCAGACTTCCAGGCCCGCCCCCAGCGAGGGGTTGATCGTCACCCCTTCGGGCAGGCTGACCACCGCTTCGCGGGCCTGGGAGCGCGCGCGGTCCCCGGGCCGGGTCAGCCCTTCGGCTTCGTCGCTCAGGTCGAAGGCGAAGCCGCTGGAGGAGGACGCCTTGCGGTCGTTGAGCTGCCCGAAGGCCACGGGTTTGAAGACGAGGCCGGCGCAGCCCCCGAGCTGGAGCGGCTGGCCGCCCGGTTCGCTCATGTAGGTCCTCGAGACCGGGGCGGGCTGCTGCCAGGAGGTCGCGGTCGCGGTGAAGGCCAGCGGCGCGCCGCACTTGGTGGGCATGGTCAGGTAGGCCAGCGGCGTTTTCTGCGCCGGCGGTCCCACCGAGCATTTGGCCCAGGAGAACGCGGGTTCGGCCTCGTCCAGGCAATCGCCGCGTTCGCCGTCGTGGACGGCACCCCAGGGAGTGCCCCAGAGGGCCAGGTCGAGCTCGTTGACGTCGAAGGACTGGGGGAAGCCGGAGGCATGGAGGGTGAAGGCGTACTGACTGTCCGGACCGGGATCGATCTGGACGTCGAAGACGGTGGGCCTGCCAAAGGGTGCGAAGCCGAGCTGCGCCGGTACCCCGGGAGAGGGGGCGAGGTTGAAGACGCCGAAGCGCCACGCCGTGCCGCCCCCGAGGCTGGTGTGGACCTCGACGGTCCCGACCTGGCTGGCGTCCGGGCAGCTCTCGCCGGAGCGGCTTGCTTCGAACGGCGAGGAGCGCGGCGTGTGGAACTCGGCCGCCGTGCACTTGCAGGTCGCCGTCGGGGAAGGGAACGCCCGGCTGCCCTTCGAACTCACCGCCGAGGTTGAGGCCGATCCTTGCGGTCAACGCGTAGGGGTGGGAGCCGGCGAGCGCGTCGGGGGCTCCGCCTTCGGCACGGGGGACCATCTCGAACCCTTCGGCCCCGGGCAGGAAACCGAAGCCGTGGGTGGTGACGAAGCTGCCGGAGGAACCGGCAGCTTCGCCGGCGGAGTTGTGGGCCGTGAGGCGATAGCGGTAGGTGGTGTCGGGGCTGAGGCCGGAGATCGACGCGGCGGCCTGGCGGTAGTCCGTGCCCGAGCCGGCCGGGATGACGGGCGTGCTGATCGCGCCTTCGAAGCCAGTCGCTTCGAAGCCGGGCTGGTCGACGTACTGGAAGGCGTAGGTGGTGGGCAGCCCTTCCGGGTCGACTTCGCCCTCGAGCAGCGCCGAGACTCCTTGGACGTTCGTCGCCGAGGGCGCGCGAACGGCCGGCACGGCGGCACGCGCCGCGGCGGCGGGGACCGCCAGGAACGCGAGCACGGAGAATGCGGCGGCGGCGCCTCTCACGACCGGCCTCGCCCGTCGCGGTGAGCTCGCTGGCGCTGGCGCTTGGGGTGAGTCCGCTTGTGACGGTGCTTGCGGTGGCGGACCTTGACGTAGCGCACCGGAGGGTTGCCGGCGCCGGGGATCAGGGTGTTGACGGCCTGGTCTTCGGGTTCCGACGGCAGGCCTTGGCAATCGTCGCCTTCGCAGACGATCGGTTCGGACGGGGCGGGGAAGCCGCCGCCTTCGCGGGCGTCGTAGAGGTCGACGGAGCCAGGGTCGGAGCGGACCAGAGAGCGGTCGGTGAGGAAGAAGATGTCCGAGCCTTCGGACGAGGCATCGACGAAGGACGCGCCGCCTTCGCCCTTGCCGCTCGAGATGAGGCCGAGGCAGCCACCCTGCCGCCGGCAGCCGCCCGTTCCCTGGGCCTCCCACTCGTAGACGTCGGGGGCCCGGTTGGTGTCGCCGAGGACCAGCGCGTCACGGGAGTCGAAGAAGAGGCGCCTGCCGTCGGCGGAGAGGGCGCGCGGCTTGTAGCTGTGGGTCGCGTCGGGGCCTTTGCCGTTGCCGGTCGCGCCCGGAATGGACGACGGTCCGACCGGTCGCCCGTTCGTGGGGTTGCAGGAGACGCAGGCGAGCGTCCCGGCGCCTCCGCCGCCGCCGGCGTCGTAGAGATAGACCTCCGCGTCCGGTTCGAAGGTCGTGGCGTCGATGTTGTCGTAGCCGGTGAGGGAGGCGGTGGACGTGAAAGCGAGGCGAGTGCCGTCGGCGCTGACCCGCGCCGTGCCGGTGGTCGGGGGGTAGCTGCCCGAATCGGCCGAGGCGGCGACTTCGGTGGTCGCGACGCCGTGGCGGAGGAAGAGGCCGGCGGCGGTCAGGTAGTACACATAGGCGCCGTCTTCGGAGGCGCCGAACACCCCCTGCACCCCCCCGGCCGGCGTCAGGTCGCCGCTCGCTTCGCTTGCGGCGTCGTATCGGTAGAGGTGCCCGGCCCTGGTGAAGAAGGCGAGCGAGCCGTCGGCGGAGGCGGTCTGGAACTCGCCGCCCACGGAGACCAGCTTCGTCGATTCGCCTTCGCGCAGGTAGAGACCGACTTCGTGGGTGACTTCGTCTTCGTGGGTGAAGTAGACGCGCAAGCCGTTACCGGAGACGGCGCCACTCTGGGCGGCGAGAGCGGCGCCCGGCGTCCCCAGGGTCTCTCCCGGCAGCAGGTTGACCGAGGAGAGCCCCGCCCCGGACCGCTCGTAGAGGTTGGGCTTGCCCGGATCGCAGCCATTCGTGCCGGGAGCTTCGGTCGCCGCGGCGGTCAGGGCCGCGCAGGTGGAGAGCACGATGTGGCTGAGGTCGGGGCTGGCTCCGGCGAAGCGGAGGTCGAACCGGGCCGCGCTCAGTGGCGTCGCGGTGAGGTCCGCGGCGCCCAGCAATGCCCGAAAGCCGCCGGTGGCGCTGTCGCGGAGGTAGTAGTTCTGGTAACCGGTGGGCGCATCGGTGCCAGCGAGCGGCGGGTTCGGCACGGCGCAGCCTTCCCCTTCGCCGCGACAGTGGTTGCCGTTCAGCAGCAGGCCGCGAGCCAGGTCCGGGGAGAAGAGCTGGTAGGGAACGCCGTCGGGTTCGCTTCCGTAGGAGCCGGCGAGCAAGGGGACCGTGACGTCTTCCGTCGCCCACGCCCCCGCGCCGCGCCGCGAGATGTACTGGCTGGCGGCGGGCGCCCCGGCCGCGTCTTCTCCGAAGGACGCCGAGGAGCCATAGGTCACCGAGTCCCCGTCCGCCGCCGCCTGCAGGACGCCGCCACCCGCGTCGGCGCCCGCCGGATCCGCCTGACCCCCGTTCTTGTCGACCGGGGAGACCATCTCCCAACCCCGCCCGTCGGGCAACGACGCGCCCCCTCCCAGCCCCTGCGTCGTGAAGGCAAACGGAGCGCTGACGGTCGTGCCGAAAACGCTGCTGCTCGCCACGACCCGGTACCGGTAAGCGGTTTCAGGCGCAAGAGAGGACGGCTGTCGAGAGACCCCCACAGCGGTCGGGCCCGAACCTATCGGCGCCGCTTCTCCGGCCGGAATTCGCGTCGCGCCGGCGAAGCCTTCGTGACCCCCGGCGATGTTCGCTTCGTAGGCGGCCGCGGTTATGTAGTCGAAGCGGTAGCCGGTCGGCGATCCGTTCGGAGTGATTTCCGCGTGAAGCCCCGCCGAGCTGGCGACCACTTCCGTGGCCCAGACATCGCCGACCTGCGGCGGGCCAGCGGCCTGAGCCTCACCTCCGCCCATCGAGACGGCGAGTAGGGCAACTGCCAGCGCGCCTGCCGAACTCCTCATTCCGCTCCCCTGTACCCCTTTAGCCAACCCAGGCCGCTCCCCTGTCCCACCTGCTGCTGTGGCACCGGCCAATTCAGGACTTCGTTCGTACTTTATCGGTACGTTGGCAGTACTGTCAAGGGGATGCTTGCTTGCTTGTGTGCGTCTCGTCGGCCATCGCAACGCACGGGACCGCGATGCTCGCGGCCCCGTGCCCCACACTCTCCAATGCGCCGCCGAGATCACGGCAGCTACTTTGGAGTCGAGCTATGTAACTGTCACGTCCTTGGGAGTTCCTAGGTTGTCCTCAGCTGTGACTGTGAGGTTGCCGGTAAAGACACCGTCGTTGCCTTCGCCATTGCCGCACAGTCCTGTATGTTTGTATTTAATGTTGCTGACTGTCGGTTCGATTGTGACGTGCTCCTTTTCAGCACCGGTCGTTGTTTTGACGGTC
>WNFM01192461.1_pt1 | contig 63516 bp, 59 predicted proteins | sample 5400271 | NCBI WGS metagenome assembly WNFM01 (sample SAMN13153352, study PRJNA577476) | soil metagenome | isolation source: 60 cm saprolite on Douglas fir-dominated hillslope | place: USA:California | collected 2013-09-17
GGCCCTCTCAGCGGTGCTCTGGCACAACTGGGAGATCGGGGACCCCGGGCGGCACCTGAGTGCCTACGCACATTGAATTAGGAATCAACCATCTAGGCGCCCCTTCTGACCGGTTCTTGGATGTCGTGTGTTAGCTGTTCGGTGCGCAGGCCTTGAGACCGAGGGCGTGCAGCTGCTTGCCCGCGGGGGCGAAGAGGTGTTCTTCGCTGAAGAACAAGACAGGATTCGCTTTGGCTTTGTCCAGTATCTGCTGCGACGTTTCCAGCGCGGCGCTCACCTGCTGTTCCTCGCCGCTCGGCGCCCCGAGGGCTTTGACCCCGTCGATCTGGGACTGGATGTTGGGGATGAAGACGACTTCGACGAGTTCGGTCTGCTGCGCCTTGGTCGGTTTCTGGTTTTTCTTGATGCCGTTCTTCTTGAAGAAGGCCGTCGCCTCAGTCTGCTGCTGCTTTTCGCCCTTGGCGCAGACCGCGTTGCCCTGCTTGACGAATTCGCCTTTGGAGATGACAGCCGTCGTTTCGGTGGTGGTCGAACTGCTGCCACATCCAGCCACGCAGACTCCGACGATCAGGGCCGCCACCAGTGACAGCCCGCAAACCAGCCTTCTTCGCATCAAAGCCTCCTCAAATCGATCTCCAGATTCCCAGACCCTAACCGCGATCTACCCACCGAGTCCCCCAGAATCACGAATGGATTGGGCGACGCTCTGTTTCCGCGATCGGCTAGCCGTTCTTGCGGATCGCTTTTTGCCGGTGGAGTCAGCGGGCGAGGGTGTGGGCCTGGTCGGGGGAGATGCCGAGCTGCTTGGCTGTCTCGAGGTGATCGCCAATGACGACCACCCAGACGTCCTTCGTGCCGTGGCTTTCCGCGCGCTCAATGGCGGCCAGGGTCAATGCATCCGGGAGGGATGTGAACGGTTTCGACTCGGGTTCTCGGTCTGCATCGCCTCCTTCGGTAGGGACCGAAGGGGTCTCGATGCTGCCCCTGAGAGGAACTACGGCGAGTACCGTCTCCTGCATCGAAGCTACGCCTTCGGTGCCGGCCCCCGGGGCGTTGGCGCGCCGCCGGGGCCGCTATTTCTTGCTGATCGAGGCCGAACGTAGGCGGACCGGAGACGCATCTCAAGGCCTTCGCCCGACCTCCCACGCGACCTCGTGTTGTCCCAGCTGTTGACCCAAGGACGTTTCGCGTCCGACTCACCTCAGAACACGGAAAGTCCCTTCACAAGCGGATTTCGGTGAACGCGCCTGACAGGATTCGAACCTGTGACCTTCGGTTTCGTAGACCGACGCTCTATCCAACTGAGCTACAGGCGCGGGTTAGGGGCCGGGCCGCCCCGAGAGAGGGATTCTAGTTGAGCCGGACGTGCCAGCGGACGGTGGCGGTGGCGACGCGGGTGCCTGAGCCGTCCGTCAGCTCGACCTCGCAGGGGAACTCGACCTTGCCGTCGCTGTCGAGGGTGGCGAGGGCCTCGTCCTTGGGCATGCCGAGCCTGGCGGTGGCCTCGATCGGGCCCTTGGCGATCTTTTCGTAGGCGATGTCGGCGCTGCGGGCGAGGGGGGTGACGTCGCCCATGCGCTCGGCGAAGGCACCGACGAAGGCGGCGCCGGAGGCCGTCTCGGCAACGGTGAAGAGGGCGCCGGCGTGCTGGGAGCCGACGTGGTTGGTGAGGTTCGGGCGCTCGGGGAGGCGAACGACGGCCTCGCCCTCGGCGACGCTGGTTATCTCCAGGCCGAGGTGGCCGGCGAACGGCACCGCCTGGGTCATTGCCTGCGCGATCGCGTCGAAGTCGGTCACGGGGTGGAACCCTATCCGGCGAGGCGGCTCAGCGGCCCTCGAACTTGGCGTGGCCCGGGCCCTGCTCGAGGAAGGTGCGGACGGCGTTCTGCAGGTCCTCGGTGGCGAACAGCTCGCTGGCGTCCTTGCGGACGGCCTCGTCGGCGGCCGGCATGCCGCCTTCGCGGAAGCGGCGCAGGATGTGCTTGGTCATCGCATGGGCGCGGGTCGGGCCAGCGGCCAGCTCGGCGGCGAGGGCGCGCGAGCGCTGCTCGAACTCCGCCTCCGCGAAGATCGAGTTGACGACGCCCCAGCGCTCCATCTCCTCGGCGCCGAACAGCTCGCCGGTCATCACGAACTGGCGGGCGCGGCCGCTGCCGGCGCGCTCGGCGAGGCGCTGGGTGCCGCCCATCGACGGCGTCAGCCCGACCACTTTCTCGACCAGGCCGAACCTGGCCTCGGGAGCGGCGACGATCAGGTCGCAGGCGAGGGCGATCTCGAAGGCCGCCGTCAGCGTCAGGGCGTGGGCGGCGAAGACGATCGGCGCCGGCAGCCGCTCCAGCTGGTCGATCGTCCCCAGCAGGTCGTCCCATAGCCGGCTCGCCCGCTCCGGCGTCAGCCCGTCGAAGACGTGGACGTCGACGCCACCGGAGACGGCGCGGCCCTCGGCGCGGATCAGCAGCGCCCGCGGCGGCTCCGCGACGAGGGCCTCGAGCGCCGCCTGGAAGTCGTCGATCATCCGCTGGTCGAAGAGGTTGAGCGGCGGGCTGTCGAAGCTCAGCACGGCGAGCCCGTCCTCCTCGCGCTCCAGCCGCGCCGCGGCGGCGGGCTCAGGGGACACGGTGCACCTCGAACAGGTTGGTGCCCAGCTCCTGCTCCGGCAGGCCGGCGGTGATCGCGATCAGGTCGCCGGGCTCGGCGATGCCGTGCCGCGCGGCCAGAGCGGCGCAGCCGTCGAGCAGGCCCCGCACCTCGGTCTCGTGGTCGCTGAGCGCCGCGGTCACGCCGAAGAGGAGGTTGAGGCGGCGCACGGTCTCGATGCGCGGCGAGATCGCCAGCACCGGCACGTTGGGGCGGTGGGCCGAGACGAGGCGCGCGGTGCGCCCGCTCGTGGTCGGCACCACCATCGCCTTCAGGCCGAGACGGTAGACGGCGCCGACAGCGCCCTGGGCGACCGAATCGGCGACGTCCTGGGTCGTCTGGTCGGTGCGCGTGAACAGCCACTCGCCGTAGCGCAGATCGGGCTCGGTGGCACGGGCGATCTGGTCCATCACCCGCACCGCCTCGATCGGGTGCTGGCCGACCGCCGTCTCCTCGGAAAGCATGATCGCGTCGGTGCCATCGTAGATCGCGTTGGCGACGTCGGTCACCTCGGCCCGGGTCGGGCGACGGGCGGTGACCATCGAGGCCAGCATCTGCGTCGCGGTGATGACGGGCTTCGAGCGCTTGCCGGCGGCGCGGATCAGCCGCTTCTGCTCGACCGGCACCTGCGCCAGCGGCAGTTCGATGCCGAGATCGCCGCGGGCGACCATGATCCCGCCGGTCGCCGCGCGCACTATCTCCTCCGCGTTGGCAGCCGCCTCCTGCTTCTCGATCTTGGCGATCAGCGGGATGTCGGAGTCGAGCGCGCGCAGCCGCTCCGCCACGGGCGTCAGGTCGCCGGCCGAGGAGACGAAGGAGACCGCGAGCAGGTCGACCCCGTGCTTGACCGCGAACTCGACCCAATCGAGGTCGTTTTCGGTGGCGGCGGGCAGGGGCGCGCCGCCGGGGATGTTCATCCCCTTGTGGGAGGAGAGCGTCCCCCCCACCTCGACCTCGCAGTCGACCTCGCCCTTGTCGGGATCGCGAACCCGCAGCCGGATAGCGCCGTCGGCCAGATAGACGAGCTGGCCCTCGCGCAGCGTCGTCACCCCGGGCCAGGAGACCGGGATCGTCTCGCCGTCGCCCTCGACCTGGCGCGGCGTCAGCGTCACGTGCATCCCCGTCTCCAGCTCGGCGAAGTCACCGCGCAGCTCGCCGATCCGCAGCTTCGGCCCAGGCAGGTCGCCGAGCACCGCGACCTCGCGGCCGACCCGCTCGGCGGCGCCGCGGACCGCCTCGATCGTCTTCGCCTGGCGCTCCGGCCCGGCGTGGGAGAAGTTGAGGCGGAAGACGTCGGCCCCGGCGGCGATCAGCTGCTCGAGCACGCCCGGGTCCCAGCTCGCCGGCCCGACCGTGGCGATGATCTTCGTCCGCCGGTCGATGTGACCGCCCGCCTCGGTTATCGGAATCGCCTGCATCGATCTGACTGTAGAGGGCGCGCTACCCTCGCCTTGGGCTCGGATTGTGAACGAGGGCGAATGCCCGCCACTCCGACTACGACATTGATCTGTGTAGCATTCGCTCAGTGACGCCAACCGCCACCGACAACGACAGCGTCGCCGACCGCCCCGCGGCCGGGCTGGTCGGGGAAGCGCCACCGTCCCCCGCCGGGCCGCTCGAGCCCGGCGAGCTGGACGGCCTCGCCATGCCGCCGAGCGTCCCGCTGCCGCGGCTGGCGCAGTCGCTGCGCTTCAACCAGCGCCAGATCGAGTTCGTCTTCCGCGCCCGCCGCGAGCTGGGCGAGGTCTTCCGCATGCATGGCGCCACCGAGGACGCCACCATCGTCACCAGTCATCCCGACCATGTCCGCTCGCTGTTCACCGCCAGCCCCGAGCAGGCGCCGTCGCTGACCGGCGAGTCGCCGCTGCGGCCGATCGTCGGCCCCGACTCGGTCCTGACCGCGGTCGGCCGGCGCCACATGCGCCAGCGCAAGCTGCTGCTGCCGGCCTTCCACGGCGAGGCGATAGAGGCCTACACGCAGATGATCTCCGAGGCGACCGAACGCGAGATCGACAGCTGGCCGGTCGGCGAGCCCTTCGCACTGGCGCCGCGGATGCAGGCGATCACCCTCGACGTGATCATGGCCGGGATCTTCGGCATCGAGGGCAAGCCCGCCCCCCGCACGCCCGAGCACGGCCTGCGCCAGATGGTGAAGCGACTGGTCGCGGCCTCGACCCGGCCCGAGGCGCAGATCACCGAGCTGCTCCACATCGGCCGCGACGAGGCGATGGGGGCGATGCGGATCGGCCTGGCGATGCTGGATCGGCAGGTCTACGCGGTTATCGAGGCGCGCCGCCGGGCGGCCGACCTCGACGAGCGCCGCGACATCCTCTCGCTGCTGCTGCGGGCACGGACCGAGAGTGGCGAGGCACTGAGCGACAAAGAACTGCGCGACGAGCTGCTCGTCCTCGTCCTCGCCGGCCACGAGACGACCGCCAACTCGCTGGCCTGGGCCTGGGAGCGCCTGGTCCGCACCCCCGACGCCCACGAGGCGCTGCTGAGCGCGGTCCGCTCCGGCGAGGGCGCCGAGGAGCGGATAGAGGCGACGATCGTCGAGGCGATGCGCTCGCGGCCGGTAATCCCGCTGATCGGCCGCCGGGTCATGGTGCCCTGGCGCCTCGGCGAGTACGGCGTCCCCGCCGGGACCGCGGTGACGATCAGCATCCTCCTGGTCCACCATCGCGAGGACCTCTACCCACAGCCGTTCGACTTCCGCCCCGAGCGCTGGATCGGCCACAAGCCCGGCACCTACGAGTGGATTCCCTTCGGCGGCGGCATCCGCCGCTGCCTTGGCGCCGCGCTGGCGATGGCCGAGCAGCACGTCGTCCTCGAGGCGATGGCGCGCCGCCTCGACCTCGAAGCCGACGACCCCGCCCCCGAGCGCGCCCTGCACCGCAACGTGACGATGATCCCGTCGCGAGGCGCCCGCGTCGTCGTGCGAGCACGACATGCCTGAACTCTGAACCCTTCTGCGGCCTCCATCGTATTGCCCTGCAGGAGCAAGCCACCGCGGAAGGGAAGGCGAGCAATACAGGGCGCGGGCGTTCTTCACGGCCAATCCGGACACCGCTTCGTCGAAGGGCCGGAGCCGTGGCGGTGGCCTTCGCGCTCGCCGCCATCTGGCTCATGACGACGGCCGCTCCAGCTCTGGCCGCCTCCACCACCATCGGCCAGCTGGCCCCGAACCCTTCACGTACGAATACGTCCCGCCGTATTACCTACCACTACAACGGCCTGGCGACTTACGAGCGGTCTATCCAGAACAGCGTGGATTCTTGGCGGCACTTCCAGGACTCCGTAAGCCGCGCGGTCCTGCGGTTCGACGCGATGGAGCAGGACGACCCACCGCAATCGGATAGCACCCGCTCCGGCTGAAGCCCGAGCGGGTGGGTCGATGGGCCAAGCGCTCGGGTCAGAAGGCTGACGCCCTAGGCGATGTATATCTAAGCTCCGCCTTCGCTATCCACAGGCTTACTCTCTTGTCGCTTATGCGCATTTGCAAGCACTTTAAGAAGTGGTACGCCCAGCTCATCCCAGGTGGGCATCGGCTCCCCTGCACGACGCAACAGTATCTTGACGGCAACTGGTCGCCCTGGAATCTGTGGTCGAACGGAGAGAATCCCCGTGATCTCGTGCGCTCTCCAGTCAGCCACAAGATGCATAGAGCCAATAGTTAGTCCACGTCTCTCCTTGAACCTGGCCGAGATATCAAAATCACCTTGTATTCGGCCGCGTCCATGAAACCGCCGCTGCGCCAAGTGCGCCAGGTGCCTACCATCAATGTCATAAATTTCGGTTAACGTCTCATCAAAAGTGAGCCGTCGGCCACGCTGTTTGAAATCCACTACCGATTTGTAAATTGCCTCCCTGTCAATTGAGAAGAACCCATTGACTGGAATGTAGACAGACCAGCCGTACCATCTCCCAGTGATCCGCTCACCCTTCGCTCGTTTTAGCGCCCAGTCAACATCATACCTGTCAGCAATCCACAGTAGTACGGTGACGACTATACCAACGCCAGCACTAATGACAGATATGGCGGTCTGAGAGATGCCTCCGATTATTACACTCATGCCCGGCCAACGGGTCCGCCGTCATATTCCATCGCAACGTGTGGCACGCGCGTCCCACAGGGATAATGCTGCTCCGAGATAACACGAAAGCCTACCCGCTCATAGAAGCTCGCGGCGTGCGTCTGTGCGTTGAGCCATATTTTGTGTCCGTTCGCCTGCTGAATGTCCGCGACAACATGCTGAGTTAGATGGGTACCGATATGCATGTTGCGATAAGGCTTCAGGACCGCCATCCGCTCAATCTTTAAGCTGCCCCCCTCGGTGGAGTGCGCACGGGCAGTAGCAACGGTAACGTTCTCAAGCCGAGCCACATAGTGCTTGGCCACCTTGTCTATTTCATCCGGCTCCCAACCGGGCGGAAAGCCTTGCTCCTGTATAAACACTGCTACCCGGATCCGTAGTGCGTCAACAAACTGCTCAAGTGTGGATATCGCTTCACAGCTAGTCACGGTCGCTAGGCCTTAGCTTGCGGGTCATGTGTTGAGCCGTCGCGCCGCCTTGGAATAAGCCCTGAAAGCGTGGTCAAGTATCCAATCGGAGTTTCAACAAGGGAATCACCACGCCAGGCCAAGACGGCAGAGCGAGGGAAACGTCGCACAGATGAGAAGTCCTGCAACGTAATCATATCGTCCGCAAACTCTCGAATCGTCAGCCCAATGGCGGCAAAGTATCGTCGCGCAAGAGGCTCATCAAAGCGCTCACCGTAAACTGAAATAACGACCGTGTGTCCTAAACGCTTCATCTGCTCGATGGCGCGTTCCACATCGGGTATGAAGCCGAGCGTATTGTTCAGGCAGATAACGTAAGTGTAAGCGTCGAGCCCATCGGGCGGCTGCGTTATATCGCCATGAACAAACGACGCGTGGTCGCCGTAGCGTGCCGTGTTCTCCGCTGCCAATTTGACCAGATCCGATTCAATCTCAAGACCGGTTATACGTAGATCGGGTCGCGCTTCGAGCAACCGCAGGGCTCGCATGCCGTCCATGCTCCCAACCTGAAGAACATTGCAGCCGCGCGGGAGTTCCTCCGCAAGCCACTCCAACTCGAATAGGTAGTTGTCACGATTCTCGGGAGGTAATCGGTCAAGCTCATCACACTTGATAAACACATCCTTTGCCGAGGTCACGGGCTTCTCCCTTGCTTAGAGCCTAGTATTACTGTGAGCATTTGAGCCGCATTAGTCAAGACCACACAATTAAGCCATAACTGGTGGCCCCAACAAATAGCGATAGGGTAATACGCCTCCCCTCGCCACAACTGGGACGCACGTCATGGTAGTAGGAAGGGTTAAATATAAGCGCCTCACCACGCTCTGCCCTTAGAGTTACATCTGGTGGTATGCGCATTAGGTCGAACCGATAGCCAAACGCATGTCTATGGTCCTCGTCGTCTCGTTGCCACTTGCGCCGCCAGACGCGCAGCTCGCCGCCCTCATGTGGGTTTTGGAGAAAGACGTTGAGAGCGAATTGATGAAGTACGTGTTGGTCAAAGAGGCCATTGGGATACTCGCGTGATATATCGTCCCAGTGCAGAAGCGTTCCTTGTGAAATCTCCCTAATGATCGGCCAGTAGACTGCTCGTCCTTGTATGCTGGCCGGCAAAACAGAGCCAGCATCTACTTTGGCTAGTTGGTCGACAATACACTCTCGTAGTATGCCGTGAGACTGTGTTGCATTTAGGGTGCGGTCTGCTATGGCGGCTGAGTGCCAGTAGGTCTTGCGCAGGGTTCCGTTGTCTTGGTACTCGTTGAGCGTAGGGCCGAACCGATATGCCTGTACGGGATAACGGTCTTCGTCGTACCTGATAAGAAGTCCGGGCGAGATATCACTGAGTACGGCTTGGCATATGTGGTCTGGCAAGAACGATTTTATGCGGACAGCCCCGACCGTGCCATCCGCCAACGCCATCAGGTGCTCTCGCATAATGTGCTCAACGGTGAGTATCGGCCACGACAAAGAGCAAGTCCCCGCACGTTCTTGATTAAGTCCTGACAAGGACCGGATAGTAGCCGGTTCACATCGCGGCTGAACCAGCTTTACTGTCTCGCTTCCTCTCCCGCAGGGTCTCAATTGTTCAATGTTGCCCGGGCTGTCAAGTTGCGCCTAGCGAGCTGCTGCCTGGGGAAGCAGCTACTTGGGCGTCGTCCGACAAGAGCAACGTCAGCGGCTCCACGTCGAGCTGGGCAGCGATGCGCTCCACGCTCTTGAAGGTCAAGTTGCGCTCGCCCCGCTCCACACCGCCCATGTAGGTGCAGTGGACATACAAGAGCGCAACACGGCCATTAGGGAGATGGTGGCCGTCAGTCAACAGGCCGTTGTCCAGGTCAGGGATGCCAAGACTGAGCTGGTCGCCAACTTGAAGGATCAACAGGCCCGGCTGCTCCGCCTGCACATTGAGGAGGCCGACAGCATCTCACCAAATGCCCTCCGCGACGAGCGCCTGCGGATGCAGCACGAGATTGAAACCGCCGAACAGTCCCTCGCCGAAACCGAGGACCGGCTACAGCTCGACGGTCAAGCCGGAGTGGGACGAGGAACGGGATGAGCTGCGGGTCCGCGTCGTTGACGCCGAGTTGACTGAGCCTTACGCCGTGCGCTGGCCGATGGCTTGGCCAGAAAGTCCTGGCTGAAGCCGAGCAAATCCGCGATACGGCCGCCAAAACAGAAGGCGACCCGAAGGATCGCCTTCTGTTGCTGGCGTTTCGATCTTTGAAACTTTGGCGGAGGGGGTGGGATTCGAACCCACGGGACGCCCGAAGACGCCCAACGGCTTTCAAGGCCGCCGCATTCAACCGCTCTGCCACCCCTCCGGATGTGGGCAGGGCGGATGCTAAAGGCCCCGAGTCCCGTTCAGGGTTGCTTGTACTGATTGGATTCACATATGCGGCGGTTGCTCCTGCTGGCCTCGGCGATGATCTTCTTCGACGTCGCCTTTTTCGCCGCCATCGCGCCGCTGCTGCCGGGGTACGTCGACGAACTCGGCTTGAGCAAGGCGCAGGCCGGGATCCTCTCCGCCGCCTACGCCGCCGGCACCCTGATCGCCTCGCTGCCGGCCGGCTTCGCCGCCAGCCGCGTCGGGCCGCGGCGCAGCGTCATCTGTGGCCTGCTGCTGCTGGGGGTCTCCAGTCTCGTCTTCGGTCAGGTCGAGGAGATCGGCCTGCTGGACACGGCGCGCTTCACCCAGGGCATTGCCGGGGCGCTGATCTGGGCGGGGGCGCTGACCTGGCTGATCACGGCCGCCCCCGAGGAGAGCCGTGGCTCGGTGATCGGGACGGCGCTGGGCACGGCCGTGGCGGGGGCGCTGCTCGGCCCCGCGCTGGGCGCCCTGGCGGCTTCGATCGGCACCGAACCGGTCTTCGGCTCGGTGCTGATCGTCACCCTCGGCCTCGCCTACGCCGCCTGGCGGCTCCCCGAGGCCGAGGCGCCGGAGCGCCAGAGCCTGCGCGAGGTCGTGGCGACCCTGTTCAGCAGGCCGGTCCTCGACGCGACCGCCTTCGTCGCCGCTCCCTCGGTGATGTTCGGCGCGATCGAGGTGTTGGTGCCGCTGCGGATCGACTCCCTCGGCGGCGGCCACGGCGTTATCGCCGGCGGCTTCATCGCCGGAGCCGCGCTGGAGGCGGTGCTGGCGCCGATCGCCGGCCGCTTCTCCGACCGGGTGGGGCGGCGCACCCCCTACGTCGCCGGGCTGAAAATCTGCGCGATCGCGATGGTGGCGATCGCCCTCGCGCAGTCCCTCGGCGGCGTGCTGGCGGCGCTGATCGTCACCTCGCTCGGCGCCGGCCTCTGCTTCGCGCCGGCGCTGACGCTGCTCTCCGACGTCGCCGAGTCCAGCAGCCTGCACCAGGGCTTCGCCGCCGGCCTCTCGAACATGGCCTGGGCGGCGGGACAGGTCGTCGGCGGCGTCGGCGGCGGCGTCGTCGCCAGCCTCACCGGCAACGCCGCTCCCAGCATCGCGATCGCGGCCTTGCTCCTCGCCACCGTCGCCTATGCGTTCCGCTCGCTCGCGCCGCCCGTGACCACCCGGCCGGTCGAGGGTTAGGCTGCGGCGATGGCGCCTGGGCAGGCGAACAGGGACCGGCGGGGATGGGTCAACTGGGCCGGGGACCAGGCCTGCCGGCCGGCGGAGTTCGTTCGCCCGGCCAGCCGCGACGAGCTGGCGGCGGCGATCACGGCGGCCGTGGCGGCGGGGCGTAAGGTCAGCGTCGCCGGCTCCGGGCACTCGTTCACGGAGGCGGCGATCACCGACGGGACGATGGCCCGGATCGAGGCACTCAGGGGCGTCATCGACGCCGACCGCGAATCGGGGCTGGTCAAGGTGGGCGCGGGGACCGTGCTCGCCGACCTCAACGAGGAGCTGGCTCGGCTCGGGCTGGCGATGGAGAACCTCGGCGACATCGATCGGCAGACGATCGCCGGCGCGATCTCGACCGGCACCCACGGCACCGGGGCGCGGCTGCGAAACATCTCCGCCCAGGTTGAGGGGCTGGAGCTGGTCTTGGCCGACGGCAGCGTGCGCCAGCTCAGCGCCGCCACCCACCCGGGGCTGCTGCGGGCGGCCCGGGTCGGGGTGGGGGCGCTGGGGGCGATCGCCGCCGTGACCCTGCGCTGCGTCCCCGCCTTCACCCTCGACCGGATCGACACGCCGCGGCCGCGCGAGGAGGTTCTCGACTCCTTCCAGGAGTGCGCCGACGCCAACGACCACTTCGAGCTCTTCACCTTCCCTTACGCCGACAACGCCCTGGTGCTGGAGCGCAACCGCACCGAGGAGCCAGCGCGTCCCCGCGGCCGGGTCGCCGCCTACCTCAACGACGTCGTGCTGGAGAACTGGGCGCTGGAGGCGCTCTCGGCGACCGGCAAGCGCTTCCCCGCGGCGATCCCGGCGCTGTCGCGGCTCGCCGGCCGCCTCGCCTCGGGCAGCCGCACGGTTGATCGCAGCGACCGCGTCTTCGCCAACGACCGCCGCGTCCGCTTCACCGAGATGGAGTACGGCGTCCCTCGCGAGCACGGGCCCGAGGCGGCGCGGCGGGTGATCGAGTGGGTGCGCTCCAACCGCTACCCGGTCTTCTTCCCGATCGAGATGCGGGTCGCCGCCGGCGACGACGCCCTGCTCAGCCCCTCGCACGAGCGCGACACCGCCTACGTCGCCGTCCACCAGTACAGCGGCATGGAGTGGCGCCCCTACTTCGAAGCCGTCGAGAAGATCATGGACTCCTACGGCGGTCGCCCCCACTGGGGCAAGCGCCACTTTCAGACGGCCGAGACCCTGGCCCCTCGCTACCCGGCCTGGTCGGAGTTCCAGCGCGCCCGCGACGAGCTGGACCCCGGCCGCACCTTCACCAACGCCTACGCCGAGCGCGTCCTAGGCCCCTGACCACCCGCCGACGGGCCGATTTCGGGAGATATAGGCCCGTTTTCGGCCCGTCGACCTAGAGGAACGCCTTGCCGTCGCCGCGGTAGGTGGGCACCTCGTCGATGATCTCTTCGCCTTCGACGAGGTGCAGGGAATCGAAGCGCTCGCAAAGCTCGCCGGCCTTGGCATGGCGGAGGTAGGCGCGGTCGCCGATTCCCAAGTCCGCGGCGGCGTCGCCGAGCAGCGGGGTCTGGACCTCGCCGGCGCCCTCCTCAGGGTCAAGGTCGAGGCCCGCCGGCAGCCAGGGGGCTGGCAGGCGCGCCGGGTCGCCGCTGCCGGAGGCGAGGTAGCCGCCGCCGAGCGCGGTCGCGACGCGCGCAGAGGGCTTGCGGACGATCGGCAGCGCGAACCCAGCCGCCGGAGTGAGACTGAAGCGGCTGTAGTGGTCGAAGAGGGCTGGTGCGTAGAAGCCCGAGCCGGCGGTCACCTCGGTCACCGCGTCCTCGGCCGCGGTCAGCTCGAGGCTGCCGGTGCCGCCGCCGTTGACGAACTCGAGGTCGGTGAACTCGCCCACCGCGGCGACTATCGCCGCCCGCCGCTCGGCCAGCTCGGCGGCGGAGCGGCGCTGCATGAAGCGGATCGCGGCGCCGCGCAGGCGCTGTCCCGGCGGCCGGTCGCCGACCCCGGCGATCTGCCCCTCGTAGGCCATCAGGCCGACCAGCTGCAGCTGCGGCCGGCCGGCGATCTCCCGCGCCAGGGCCACGGCCTGATCGATGGTATGCACGGGGGAGCGCTTGGGGCCAGCCTTGATCCGCCCGCCCAGCGCCCACCAGCCGGCGTCGACGTCGATGCAGACGCGGACCGCCGCCGCGCCCGCGCCCAGCACCGACTCGATCGTCTCCAGGTGCTCGACGCAGTCGACCATCACCACCGGCGCCCCGCCGGGGTTGGCGACCGAGCGAAGCGCCAGCTCGCCGAGGGCGCCGGCGTCGGCGGTCGGGTAGGCGAGCAGCAGGTTCTCGAACCCCTGCTCGGCCAGCCACAGGGTCTCGGGCAGCGTGTAGGTCATCACCCCCGCGAAACGCTCGTCGCGGCGCAGGATCGCCTCCAGCAGCGCCCGGCAGCGGATCGACTTGCTGGCGACGCGGATCGGCTTGCCGCCGGCCCGCCCCAGCATCTCGTCCGCGTTGGCCCACATCGCGTCGAGGTCGACGAAGGCAAACGGCGCCTCCACCTCCGCGAAGATCCGCTCGTAGCGCTCGTGCGACTGACTGGGTGGAGGGGACACCCGCATCAGCCTATCCTCGCAAGGCCCTGTTAATTCCTACAATCGACCCCAAGCCCGGAGAGGTGGCCGAGTGGCTGAAGGCACTCGCCTGCTAAGCGAGTAGGGGGCGCAAGCTCTCTCGAGGGTTCGAATCCCTCCCTCTCCGTTCCCCTTAGGTACTACGGTCGTCTACGCGCTCGGCTGGTCTTCCTCAGGGGCAGCAAACAGATTGCCGGCGCGGATCCGCTCGGCCATGTCCTTCGACTCCTCGCGGTAGATCCGGCCATCCTCGAACTCGATCACCGGATACTTACGCTGGCCCGACAGCTGCTCCAGGTCGTCGCGCTTGCTTGACCGAACTGGTCCCTTCACCAGCTCATACTCGATCCCTTGATCGTCGAGGGCCTTCTGCACCTTCCAGCACGGATGGGCGCCGATCTTGACCCACTCGTTGGAGCAGCGGTAAAGCTTTACTGCCATTGCGTAACCATATCCCGAAGACGCTGGTTCGACAATGGCCGGAGCCGATCGTCGCCATTTGGGACAGAGGGCGCCAGAGCGGCAGGCAGGAAACGGAGTGGCCCGCCCGAACGAGCGAACATGAACAGGGCCGCCATCCGCGCCCGCAGGCGCGAGCGCTGGGTGCAACGCGCCGAGAAGGTCCGCGACGCCTTCGGTCTCGTCTTCCTGCTGGTGCTCACGACCTACGTGCTCACCTCGCTGATCTCCAACCACGGCTGGTCGGCGGTGGTGCTCACCGTCGCCACGAGCGCAACCTCCGTCGTCGCCCTGACCAGCTCCCATGCACGCCCGACGCTGGTTCGTGCGGCCCTCTGGCTCTCGGCGCTGACGATCGGGTTGGCGGCACTGGCCGCGGCGAGCGACGACCGCACCTGGCTCAACTTCGCCTCGGTGATCCAGATCTCGCTGCTCACGGTGGCAATGGCGGCGGTGCTGCGCCGGGTCGTCACCACGGCCGAGGTCGGCTCCCGCACGATCCTCGGCGCGATCAGCGTCTACACCGTGCTCGGCATCCTCTTCACCTTCCTCTACGGGATGGTCGACCGGATCCAGGGCGGCCCCTTCTTCGAAGGCGTCGTCCATCCCCAGGGCAGCGACTTCCTCTTCTTCAGCTACACGACGCTGACCACGACCGGCTACGGCAACCTCGTCCCCGGCGGCCAGCCCGGCCGGATGATCTCCGGGCTGGAGATGATGCTCGGCCAGATCTTCCTCGTCACCCTCGTCGCCGGCCTGGTCAGCCTCTGGCGCCCGGGCGACGCTCTTCGCCGGCGCCAGGCAAAGAACCCTCAAAGCTGACCGGCGTCGTTGGTCCGTTGCCAGACGAGTGAGGCCTGAGCTACTCGGAGAGCTCGACGCGCTCAATCGTCTGCGATTCGAGCGGCTTGTCGGAGCCGTCGGTCGGGGTCGCCTCGATCGCGTCGACGACGTCCATGCCATCGGTCACCTCGGCGAAGACGGTGTGCTTGCCGTCGAGCCAGGGCGCTGCCCCGGCGGTGACGATGAAGAACTGCGAGCCGTTGGTGTTGGGCCCGGCGTTGGCCATCGCCAGGGCCCCGCGCACGACCTTGTGGTCGTTGAACTCGTCCTCGAACGTGTAGCCCGGCCCACCGCGCCCAGTGCCTTCCGGACAGCCCCCCTGGATCATGAAGTCGGGGATGACGCGGTGGAAGACGAGGTTGTCGTAGAAACCGTCGGCGGCGAGCTTGCGGAAATTCTCGACCGTCTTCGGCGCGTCCTCGTCGTGCAGCTCGACCACGATCGCCCCGGCATCGGTGTGAAGGGTTGCCTTCGACATCGGCTCTCACCCTACCGACCGCTGACGTGGACGGTGACCGGGCGTGAGGAGCCAGGCGCGTAGGGCCAGCGCTCCTCCGGCAACGCCGTCGCACGGAGGCGGATCGAGGCGGCGGTGCTGAGGTAGCGGAAGCGATAGTGGGCGCGGAAGCGACCGCCGTGGTCGGTGCGGGTGACGAGGACCGGCCGCCAGCGATGAGTGGCGGCCTCCAGATACTGGATCGCCACCAGCTTGCCACGCCGGGGGACCGGGGCGCCGCGGCTGCGGACCCTGCCGCTCAGCCGAACGGCCTGGCCGGTCTTCAGCGACAGCGGCGCCACGCTGAGGGAGACGCCGGAGCGGACCCGGAGGTCGAGGGAGGACCGGCTCGCCGGCTCCAGGCCGCCGTCTCCCGGGAAGGAGACGGCGATCCGCCGCGACGGGCCCGGGCCAAGCCGAAGCTCGAAACCGCCCCGCTCGCCGGTGACGACGGTCGCCGTGGCGGTCGAAGCCACAGCGCCGCGCGAGGGCCGGGCGACGACGCGCAGCTCGCGCCCGGCGATGCCTGCACCGTCGGCCCGGGTGAGGCGGCCGCTGACGAGCGCCGGGGCGGCGAAGGGCACCGTGAGCGCGTCGCCACGGCCGTGGCCGCCGCGCAGCCGCGCGAACAGCCGCGTCTTCTCCCGTGGCGGCACGGGCTTCTTCGGCGCCACGGCCGGCGGCGTCTTGCGGATCGCCATCTCGGTGCCGTCGGCGCGGAGTGTGGTGGAGGTCGTGTTGCCGGCCCCGTCCACGGCGTCGGCACGGAAGACGTAGGTGCCCGGCGCGAGGTCGGGCGTGCGAGCGGCGAGTGCCGCTTTTCCGGCGTCGGGCTCGGGCTGCATCCTGGTCGGCAGCTCGGTCCAGTCTTTCGCATCGAGGCGGCGGTAGGAGATCGTCCCCGTGGCCGGCCCGGAGTGCGCGTCCGTCACCGCGGCATGAATTTGCTCGGGGATCTCGGGACCGTCGCTCGCCGCGAAGGCGACTCCGGGCGGTACGTCGTCGAAGCGCAACGGAACCTCGAGCGCCGAGGACGGCGCGTCGTTGCCCGCTTCGTCGCGCAACCAGACGTGGAAGGAATAGAGGCCCGGCCCCGGCACGGAGCGATCGGGGATCGCGGCGATGTCGCGGCCGGGGGCGAACTTTACGCCCGTGTCGTAGCCGGCGGGACCGGTGATCCGCCAGTAGGCGCCCCAGATGGGGCTCGCCGGCCCCTGGTCGGGATTGGCCCAGGAGAGATCGAAGTCGTCGACGTGCCGCCACGCTTCTCCGCCGGCCAGGGTCAGGTTGCGCGGGTGAGCGGGAGGGTTGTTGTCGATGCCGACGGCGCGGTCGGCGGTGCAGCCGACGTTGCCGGCGAAATCGGTGACGCAGTGACGGAGGCTGTGGTTGCCGTCGCTGAAGCGGGTGGTGTCGACCGTCTGGGTGGCGGAGACGCCGGTGAGGCAGGGCTGCATTCGGGTCGCCCGCCACTCGCCGCCGATCGACGCCTTCTCGCAGGGGTACTCGGTGAGGCCGATCCGAGCCCCGTCGATCGTGGTTTCCCCGTAGCGGATGCCAGCACCGGTGTCGCCGCCGCTTACCGCGACGAACTGGCTGCCGCGCCGCCAGCCCCCGTCGGTGAGATCGCCGCCCGTGATCGCCGCGGCCGGCCCGTTGTCGTCCTCGATCGTGATCGTCAGCGCCCGCAGCCCCGACCAGGAGCCGGGGTCAAGCGAGCACCACTTGCTCTCGCCGCGGGCGCAGAGCAGACGGTCCTCGAGCGCCGGCATCGGCATCGCGAAGCCATTGACGAAGTCGCGCGGGGTGACGTCGGTCGACGATGCGCTGAGAAAGGGCTCGAAGCCGCCGGCCCCGTTGCCGACGCCGATCCTTTGCTCGATCCCGTCGTGAAGAGTGTGCCACCAGGTGCCGCGCACCTGCGTGATCCCGGTGCCCGGCGGTGCCACCCAGCGCCAGCGCCCGAAGCGGGTGCCGGAGACGGTGCCCTGGCCGTCGCGAGTGAAGCTCTTCAGGTGGGCCCCGTCGAACGGGTCGGCGCCCGCCGGCGGCACGCAATAGGCGTCTGGACGGAACTTGGCGCCGCCGGTGCTGTCCCACCAGTCGGCGTCGGCCCCGACGTACCAGCCGCACTGGGCGACCGCGTACTTGCCGGCCCGCGCCTAACCGGCTATCAGCAGCAGCAACGCCACCGCCAGCCCGATCCCCATCGCCACTATCCGCGCCAGTCCACCTCGCGTGCCCGACATCGACCCTCCGTTCGCTCGCTTGCGTCCGAGGCGTCAAGGCCTGGGCGGCCGAATCTCTCCCCCTTTCGGCGGATCGGGGGTGCCGCGCGCACGCCTTTGCGAGAATGACCGCGATGGCGCTTCCGACCAAGGACCAGATCACCGAGCAGCTGCGCGCGGTCATCGACCCCGAGCTGCGCCGCTCGATCGTCGAGCTGGGCATGGTGCGCTCGATCGACGTGCAGGAGAGCGGCCGCGTCGAGGTGATCGTCTCGCTGACCACCGCTGGCTGCCCGATCCGTTCTCACTTCGAACAGGCGGTCGCCAAACAGGTCTCCGAGCTGGAGGGCGTGACCGGGGTCGGCGTCGGTTTCGACGTCCTCTCCGACGAGGAGAAGGGCGACCTCCAGAAATCGCTCGGCCGCGGCAAGCTTCCGCAGGGCGCCTTGGCCAAGGTGAAAAACGTGATCTGCGTCGCCTCCGGCAAGGGCGGCGTCGGCAAGTCGACGATGACCGCCAACCTGGCCGCGGCGCTGGCCGCCGAAGGCCACCCGTCCGGCGCCCTCGACTGCGACGTCTATGGCTACTCGATCCCGCGCATGCTCGGCGTCAACAGCAAGCCGGAAGTCAACGGCGAGCGCAAGATCCTGCCGCTGGAGGCCGCGGGCGGGGTCAAGGTTATGTCGATCGGCTTCTTCGTCGAGGAGAACGCGGCCGTGGTCTGGCGCGGGCCGATGCTGCACAAGGCGATCCAGCAGTTCCTCGAGGACGTCGCCTGGGACGAGCTGGAGTACCTGCTGCTGGACCTGCCGCCGGGGACCGGCGACGTCTCGATGACGCTCGCTCAACTGCTTCCCCAGGCAAAGTTCGTGATCGTCACCACGCCCCAGCCGGCGGCCCAGTCGGTCGCCCGGCGCGGGGCCGAGATGGCGGCCAAATTCGACCTCGAGATCCTCGGGGTGATCGAGAACATGTCCGGCTTCACCACCCCCGACGGCGAGCGCTTCACGATCTTCGGCGAGGGCGGGGGCCAGCTGCTGGCCGACGAGCTGGACGTGCCGCTGCTGGGCAAGGTGCCGCTGTCGGAGCCACTGCGCGAGCACGCGGACTCCGGCACGCCGCTGGTCACCGCCGAGCCCGACGCACCCGCCTCGCAGGCGATCCGCCAGGCAGCGCGGGGCATCGTCGCGGCGACCCCGCAGGAGCTGCCGGTGCTGCAGGCGGTGCCGAACGCCGCCGAGGCCCCGCCGGTCAGCGGCACGCCGCTGCCGGTCGTCCAGTAGGGCACTGAGGAGCGCATGGGCTCGACTTGGAATTTCGGCGAGAGAGGACGGCCTGGCGCTGGGGCGTTGGCGCGATTTGGATGCGGACTTGGGTTGGCGCTGCTCGCGACCGCATTCTTATGGCCCGCTTCCACGATCGGCGATGTGAGTCAACCCGGGGAACTGGCGATGAGCGCATCGGGCGAAATCACGCCGATCAGGCTGGCCCGTTCCAAGGCCGCTCCAGCAACCCTGCGGCTGGGCTTCACCTCCGAAGCGCTCAACAGCCCCGCCACGCCGGAACTGTCTCGCATCGTGCTCGATATCAGCCGAAACGTGGAACTTCACACGGCAGGCCTCCCCAGCTGCTCCTTTAAGGAGCTCTACTCAGGTAGAGCGAGCCCCGGTCACAGCTGTGCGAAATCGCTCGTCGGTCACGGAATCGTCGACTCTGAAATTATGCTTCCCGGCAAGCCGCCCGCGAAGGTACAAGGCCATCTTTCGGCCTTCTACGTCCTCAGGAAAGGCGAACGCCGCATCCTTGCTCGGGTGAGGACCGGCGCGCCGCTGCCTTTGATCTATGTGATCCCGTTCGAGATGACGAGCGAGCGTGGCGCGTTTGGCACTAGTCTCGTCGTCCAGCGAATGGCCAACATCCTGGGGGTTTGCATCCATCCGAACTGCTTCTCGCCCTACACTCTCAAGGGCGTTTACAGCCGTATCTCTAAGCTCGAACTTTCCCTGCATCGTCGCTTTCCCCATGGGGGTGAACGAGATAGCTTCGTAAGCGCGCGATGCCCTGCCCCCGGAAAGAGGCCGGAGACGGCTTTTCCCGTCGCCAGCGTGCTTCTCAACTACGTCAGAGGAAACTCGCTTGCCTACACCGTGAACAGCCAGTGCAGAGTCTCGACTAGACAGGCAGCGGCTGTTGCCCGGAACGCTACCTGACCGCCCTCAGGCGCTCGCCTTGCTCTTGTAGTAGTCGGCGTTGATCTCCGCATATTTGGCCCACTCGGCGGGAAGCTGGTCCTCGGCGAAGCAGGCATCGACCGGGCAGGCCTCGACGCAGGCGTCGCAGTCGATGCACTCGTCCGGGTCGATGTAGAGCATCTCGACCGAGTCGTAGTCGGGCTCATCCGGCGTCGGATGGATGCAATCGACAGGGCATACCTCGACACACGAGTTGTCCTTTTGGCCGATGCACGGCTCGGCGATGACGTAGGTCATTCGAGAGGTTCTCCTAAGTCGTTTTCGGTGCCCGACAGAGGCCGGAGGCCTCCGCCGAAAGCGAGCGCTCATTCTACGGGTATGCGGCGGCGGGCGGCGTCATTAGGGTTGGTCGCTGCAATGAGACGGGCGACGCGCGAAGGACGGCGGCGATGCTGCTGCTGACGGGGGCCACCGGGAGCATCGGCTCGCGGCTGCTGCCGCTGCTGCTGGAGAGCGGCGAGGACGTGCGCTGCCTGGTGCGGGAGCCGCGGCGGCTGGGGGCGCGGCGGGTCGACGTGCAGATAGCGCTCGGCGACCTCGGCGAGATGTCGGACCCCTACCTGGTGCGGCAGGCCCTGCGAGGGGTCGACATCGTGGTCCACCTGGCGGCGACGATCCGCGACCAGCCGCCGAGGCGAATCGAGGAGCTGAACGGGCTGGCGACGGTGCGGCTGCTGCGCGCGGCCGAGCGCGGCGGCGTGCAGCGCTTCGTCTTCTTCAGCGCGCTCGACGCCTACGCCGCCCAGCGCACGCGCTTCTTCCGCGCCAAGTGGCTGGCCGAGCAGGCGGTCTCCTCGTCGCCGTTACCGACCACGGTCTTCTCCCCCTCGATCGTCTATGACCTCAGCGATCCCTGGATCACGCTGCTGCAGCGCTTCTCCTTCTTGCCGGTGCTGCCCGTCTCCGGTGACGGGAAGGCGGAGTTCCAGCCGATCTGGGCGGAGGACGTGGCCCGCTGCGTCGTCGCCACCCTTGCGGGCGAGGCACGGCCGCGCCATGAGCTGGCCGGCCCGGAGACACTCACCTACGACCAGATGTCGGACCTGGTCAGCCGCGTCGCCGGCCGGCCGCGGCCGCTCGTCCACATCCCCCTGCCCCTCGTCCGCGCCGGCCTGCTGGCGATGCGCTCTGTTTTCGGCGAGGCTGTTTTTGCAACCTGGGAGGAGGCCGAGTTGATGGAGGTTTCCATGGTCAGCGAGCGGGGACCGGCCGACGCGCGGGCCCTCGGCGTCGAGCCGCGAAGGATGGGCGATGTGCTGGAAGGCCGCTAGCTAAAGAGAGAGGCCCGGGTTTCCCCGGGCCTCTCGAAAGCCACTCGCCTGTTGGGACGAGGATACGCCTGGGCGGCGTGGCTACATCATTCCGCCCATGTCCGGCATACCGCCGGGCATGCCGCCGGCGCCTTCCTTCTCGGGCGGCTCGGCGATGATCGCCTCGGTCACCAGGATGTTCTTGGCGATCGAGGCGGCATTCTGGAGCGCCGAGCGGGTGACCATGGTCGGGTCGATGACGCCGGCTTTGATCAGGTCGCCGTACTCGCCGTTGGCCGCGTTGAGGCCTTCGCCCGGTTTCAGGTCGCGGACCTTGTTGACGACTACCGAGCCCTCCAGGCCGGAGTTCTCGGCGATCTGGCGGACCGGCTCCTCAAGCGAGCGGTGGATGATCCGCGCGCCCGTCTTCTCGTCCGGGTCGTCGAGCTTGTCCGGGTCGAGACCCGACTGGGCGTTGAGCAGGGCCACGCCGCCACCCGGCACGACGCCCTCCTCGAGCGCGGCGCGGGTCGCCTGCAGCGCGTCCTCGACGCGGTGCTTTTTCTCCTTCATCTCGGTCTCGGTGGCGGCGCCGACCTTGACCACGGCGACACCGCCGGCGAGCTTGGCGAGGCGCTCCTGGAGCTTCTCGCGATCGAAGTCGGAGTCGGTGTTCTCGATCTCCTGTTTGATCTGCTTGATCCGGCCCTTGATGTCGTCGGCGCTACCGGCGCCGTCGATGATCGTCGTCGTGTCCTTGGAGACGACGACGCGGCGGGCTTTGCCGAGCTGGGAGAGCTGGGTGTTCTCCAGTTTGAGGCCCATCTCCTCGGTGATCACCTCGCCGTCGGTGAGGACAGCGATGTCCTCGAGCATCCGCTTACGGCGATCGCCGAAGCCGGGGGCTTTGACGGCGACACCGGTGAAGGTGCCCCGCAGCTTGTTGACGACCAGGGTCGCCAGGCACTCGCCCTCGACGTCCTCGGCCACGATCAGCAACGGCTTGCCGCCCTGCATGACCTGCTCCAGCACCGGCAGGATGTCCCGTACGGAGCCGATTTTCTGGTTGGCGATGAGGATGTAGGGATCCTCCAGCACCGCCTCCATGCGGTCCTGGTCGGTGACCATGTACGGCGAGATGTAGCCCTTGTCGAACTGCATCCCCTCGGTGAACTCCAGCTCCATGCCGAAGGTCTGGCCCTCCTCGACGTTGACGACGCCGTCTTTGCCGACCTTCTCGATCGCGTCGGCGATCACGTTGCCGATCTCGTCGTCGGCGGCGGAGATTGCCGCCACGCGGGCGATCTGGTCCTTGCCCGCTACCTCTTTGGACTGCTTGTCGCGCAGGTTGTCGACGACCTCGTCGACGGCCTTCTCGATGCCGCGGCGCAGAGCCAGCGGGTTGGCGCCGGCGGCGACGTTCTTGAGGCCCTGGCGAACGATGATCTGGGCCAGCAGGGTCGCCGTCGTGGTGCCGTCTCCGGCCACGTCGTTGGTCGCCGTGGCGACCTCGCGGACGAGCTGGGCGCCCTGGTTCTCGAAGACGTCCTCAACCTCGACCTCGCGGGCGATGGTGACTCCGTCGTTGGTGATGGTCGGCGCGCCGAACTTTTTGTCGAGCACGACGTAACGGCCTTTGGGGCCGAGGGTGACTTTGACTGCGTTGGCGACGGCGTCGACGCCGGCCTGCAGTGCCCCCCTGGCCTCCTCGCTGTACTTCAGCTCCTTATGAGCCATGTGGATTCAGTCCTCCTTGTTCTTAAGTCCTGTTGGCGAAGGTCTAGCCGAGCTTGGCGAGGACGTCCGACTCGCGCAGCACGAGCAGGTCGTCCCCCTCGACGGTCACCTCGGTGCCTCCGTATTTGGAGTAGAGGACCTCGTCGCCCTCCGAGATGTCGAGCGGGCGGCGGCTGCCGTCCTCGTTGATGGCGCCGTCGCCAACTGCGACGACCTTGCCCTTCTGCGGCTTCTCTTTGGCCGTGTCGGGGAGGACGATGCCGCTCGCGGTCGTCTCCTCCTCCTCGATCGGCTTGACGATCAGCCGGTCCCCGAGGGGCTTCAGCTTCATCCGTGAACCTCCGTTATCGGTGAGTGGTTTGCTGGTGAAAGTCAGGAAATGCCGCTGCGGAGCCGTTTCCGGCGCCTTGCGGTTCTTGGCACTCTGCTGGTGCGAGTGCCAACAGAGGGAAAGATAGCGAGGTTGGGCCCTCGGCGAGACCTCAGTCGGTGGCCAGCAACCTGCAGCCGAGCAGGCGGGCGATTCCCTCGCCGCCTCGTGCCATCACCCAGTCGTGGTTCCACTCGAAGGCCGGCCGCAGCAGCGGTGCGAAGAGGTTCATCCAGGGCTTCGTGGTCTTGACGTTCCACTCGTAGAGGACGGCGGTGACACCGTCCTGCTCGTAGAGGCGCCAGCGGCCGATGCCCTCCAGCTCGCCGACGGCGTGGCCCTCGAGCAGGTGCGGGCGCTCGACCCGGGTCGTCGTCACCTCGAACTCGACCCGGTAGGGCAGCAGGCTCTTCCAGACCATCCGCGAGACGCTGCCGATGTCGCCATCGTCGCCGGTCTTCAGTTCCTCCGCCTCCTCCACCCCACGCCACCACTCAGGCCAGCGCTCTTGGTCGTGGATCGCGTCCCATACCGGCTGGCGCGGAGAGTCGAGCAGCCAGGTGGTGAGAAAGGCGTACTCCGGCATGACGTCAGTCAGTTGTGGTGCGGGGTCTCCCCGTTGCCGAGGTGCGCCCGCGGCGGCTCGACGATCTGCGAGAAGCGGATCACGGTCACCGCGTCGTCCTCGGAGATCGGGCGGCTGTAGATCTGCTCGAGGAACTTCGTCGCGTCCTCGAGGCGGCGGAACTCGGGGTTGTCGTGCTCGATGTCGCGGCGGGAGAGGTCGCCCAGTCGCTTCACCTCGACGTCGTCGATGACCGCGGTGAAGATCTTCTCGCGCGGGCTGTGGCGGAACCCGACCGTGACCCAGACGACCTGGCCGCGCTCGTACTTGCCGCTCTTGTCGCCGAGCCGGATCGTCGCCGTCTTGCGGCCCCGCTTCAGCTGGTCGATGAAGACCGCCGAGTAGAAGTTCAGTACGTAGGTGCCGCCCCTCATTGCGCTGCGAGCGTATCTGACGCCGTCCTGCCCGGGTTCGCCCGCTCGTGCGGCCCTTCCACCGAGGCGTTTCCGCCTGATCCAGGCAGGGGGTTCGGGCCTAGACGGATGTCCGACTGGATTGGAGTTTCTCGCTCTCCGGTCGATGGGAGGAACGGTGGCACCCGCACGCACCCACACCCGCCTTTTCGTCGCAGCCCTGGCCTGCGCCTGCGGCCTGCTGCTCGCGCCGCTCGCCGGCCACGCCGCGGCAATGACCTGCGGCGGCAAGAAGGTGACGATCACGGGTACCCCCGGCAACGACAGGATCGTCGGCAAAGGCGCCAGCGACGTGATCTACGGCGGCGGCGGCGATGACGTCATCGAAGGCGGCCGCAACGGCAACGACACGATCTGCGGCGGGCCGGGCAACGACACGATCCGCGGCGGCCGCGGCTTCGACGCCCTCTACGGCGAAGAAGGCAACGACCAGCTCTTCGGGGAAACCGGGTCCGACATGCTCGAAGGGGGCTCCGGCGACGACCAGCTTTCGGGCTTCAAGGGCGCCGATCACCTGCACGGCAACGCTGGCAACGACACCCTGATCGGCGCCAAGGGCCCGGACACGCTCGACGGCGGCGCGGGCAACGACTACATCGACGGCCAGCAGGGCAGCGACGCGATCGAAGGCGGAGAAGGCGACGACAAGCTGCTCGGCGACAAGGGGAACGACGAAATCGAAGGCGGAGGCGGCAACGACACGATCGAAGGCGGGGCGGGCGACGACAGCAAGCTCGACGGCGGCCCCGGGACCGACGCGATCTTCGGCGGCTCCGGCAGCGACAACGCCGACGGCGGCCCTGGGAACGGGGACATCGTCCGCGGCGACGCCGGCACCGACACTCTTTCCGGCGGGGAAGGCAGCGAAGACATCGTCTCCTACGCGAGCGCCACCCGCGGCGGCGTCATCGTCGATCTCCAGTCCGACAAGGCGAAAGGCGACGGCCACGACGAACTCACCGGCTTCGAGGACGTGGTCGGCTCGCCGCAGGCCGACACGATCGTCGGCGACAACAGCGCCAACCGGCTCGACGGCGGCGTCGGCAACGACACCCTCCAGAGTGGCGGCGGGGGCGGCGAAGCATTCGGCGGCCCCGGCAGCGACGACTGCACCGGCTTCACGGTCGAGAACTCCTGCGGGCCGGAAACCGGGCCGCCGCCCGGGACCGCCTCCGTGATCCTCAACCAGGGCCTCGACGAATCCAGCCTCATCGTCCAGGGCGGCCCGGGCCCCGACGAACTCCGGGTCTCGAGCGGGCCCGCGGGCTGGACGGTCTTCGCCGGCGGCCGGGTCTTCGCCGGCGAAGGTTGCGCCAACTCCGGTAGCGATACGACCGTCGTCAACTGCCCGGGAGCGCCGGGCCTGGCGCTGATCGTCGTCACCGGCAACGGCGGCAACGACACGATCGTCGTCGATCCCAGCGTCCCCGCCAGCGCCAAGGTGCGGATAAACGGCAACGCCGGCAGCGACACGATCGTCGGCGGGCCCGGCGACGACGTGCTGGAAGCGGGCGAGAACTACAACGGCCCCGACAACGGCAACGACACCCTGATCGGCAACGGCGGCAACGACGTGCTCTACGCCGACCCGGGCGCCGATCGGCTGCAGGGCGGCCCTGGCGACGACCTGCTCGTCTCCTCGGTGGCGACCTGCCAGGGCCACACCTACGACGGCGGGCCCGGCGAAGACACCGTCTCCTACGCCCGCTCCAACGACAACCTGCGGCTCGAACTGGGCGGCACCGGCGGCTCGCCCGGCTGCGCTACGCCCGACCACATCCTGCCCAACAACGAGAGCCTCGAGGGATCCGACGGGCCCGACGTGCTGATCGGAGACAACGGCGACAACAGCCTTCTCGGCCACCTCGGCGCCGACACCTTCATCGGCAAGGGCGGCGACGATTACATCGACGCGGCCGACGGCCAGCGCGACAAGCAGATCATTTGCGGCGCTGGCGACGACGAAGTCGTCAAGGACCGCTCCGATCCGACTGCCGGCTGCGCCTAGAAACCCTCCTCACCGACCAGCGGCACGAAGCGGCAGGGGCCGATCGTCTCGATCTCGATCTCCTCTCCGCAGCGGCGCAGCAGCGTCAGCAGGTCGGCGGCCTCGGTCGCGATCGGGACCACGAGGCGACCTCCGTCGGCGAGCTGGGAGATCAGCGCCGGCGGCGCTGATGGGGCGGCGGCGTGGACGGCGATCGCCTCGAACGGCGCCCGCTCGGGGACGCCGCGGCTGCCGTCGCCGATTCTCAGCTCGACGTTGGTGACGGCCAGCGAGGCGAGCGTTTCCCGGGCGCGCAGGGCGAGCGACTGGTGGCGCTCGACGCTGACCACCTCCGCGGCCAGCAACGAGAGCACGCAGGCCGAGTAGCCGGAGCCGGTCCCGACCTCCAGCACCCGCTCGGAGCCGGTCAGCTCCAGCGCCTGGCAGATCGCGGCGACGATCCACGGCTGGGAGATCGTCTGCCGCTCGTCGATCGGCAGCGCCGAGTCGGCGTAGGCGCGGTCCCGCAGGCGTGGCGACACGAAGGCCTCCCGCGGTGCCTCCCCCATCGCCGCCAGCACCCGCTCGTCGCCGATGCCGCGCCGGCGCAACTGACGCTCCACCATCCGCGCGCGGAGGGCGGCGAAGTCGGTCATGACGGCCCCAGGCGTCGCCATGCTGGGGCCTCGGTCGACCTCCTCGGGTCACGCACCTGACAGTGCGCTCCCCTCGTCGGCCTTCCCTGCGTCCTTGCCTGGCGACGCCTGGGCCGCGTCATTTTTAGAAGATGTAGTTGTGGAGCTTGGCGGAGTCGAGCACAGTGACCCGGCCGCGGCCGGAGCGGACGACGCCGGCCCGCTCGAGATCGGCGAGGAAGCGGCTGACGCTCTCCCGCGAGGTGCCGGCGAGCTGGGCCAGGTCTGCCTGGTTCATGCGGATCGTCACCTCGCCGTTTTCGCCGCTGCGGGGAGTTTCCGAGACCAGCTGGGAGAGGACGCCGGCGACGCGACTCGGCACCGTCTGGAAGGACTGGCGTGAGATCCGCTCGTTGGCGGCGCGCAGGCGGCGGACCAGGGCCGCGACCAGCTTCACCGAGATCTCCGGGTGGCGGGCCAGCAGCCCTTTGACTTCGGTGGCCGGCAGCGCCAGCAGCTCGCCGTCGCTGAGCGCCTCGGCGCTGGCCGAGCGCGTGTCGCCATCGAGCATCGCCAGCTCGCCGAAGACCTCGCCGGGGCCGAGGGTGGCGAGCGTTATCGCCCGCCCGTCGGAGTGCTCGCGGGTGACCCGGAAGCTGCCCTCGCGGACGATGTAGCAGGCGTCGGAGCGGTCGCCCTCGTGGAACACCCGGGTGCCGGCGGGAAAGGAACGGGGCACGGCGACGCGCGAGAAGCGCTCCAACTCGCCCTCCTCGAGGTCGGCGAAGAGCGGCACGCTGCGCAGCAGCTCGACCGCGCTCCCGTTCTCCTCCAGACCGGACATGCCTTTGATTATCGCGCCACCTCCGCCGATACCGTCGAAGCGGTTGCCATCCGGCGTCGACATCCTCGTCGGTCTCGGCCGCAGCCGCTGAGCCTCAGCGCTTGGAGACGCTGAGCTTGCGCGGGCCGCGGCTGAAGCCGGCGCCGATCAGCGCCTCTTCGTGGCCGGAGCCGATCACCGCCTCGCCGTCCAGTTTCTCGATCGCCAGCTTGGCGAGCTGGCCGGCGGAGACGGCGCCGGCGAGGGCGCGCATCGCCTCCTCCAGCTCCGCCCCCTCGATCGGCTTCAGGCGCAGGATGCCGCGGCCGCCGCGCTCGAGGAAGACGACCGGCTCGCCGTCGCGGAGCAGCAGGTGGGCGCCGGGGGTGCGGCCGGGGCGGCGGCCTCCCTCCAGCTTCGGCCAGGGCAGCGAGGCGCCATAGGGGTTGGCCGGGTCGGTGGCGGCGAGGAGCAGGTAGGAGCCGTCCTCTTCGGGCAGCGAGCGCAGCCGCTCGACGGCGCCGGGGAGGGCGAACTGGGCGCCGCCGAGTCCCTCGACGAAGTAGCCGCGGCGGGCGGTGCCGAGCAGCTCGAGGTTGCCGAGCTCGGCGTAGAGGGTGGAGAAACCGCCGGGCACGCCCTCGGCGAGCACGGTCTCGCGGGTGACGATGCCGTAGCGCTCCAGCATCAGCTCCGCCTGGGCGCGGAGGCGGGCGCCGGGGCCGGGGGCGTCGGCGAAGAGCGGCGCGGTCAGCGACCAGCGGCCCTGGACGGTGGCACCCGCCGTGGAGCGGCGGCGGGCGAAGCGGCGGCCCCGGCGCTCCTGCGGCGGCACCGCGCGCAGGCGCGGCGCCCGCAGCGGCGAGAAGGCGTCGTTGGTGACCGCGCCCGACCAGGCGAGGTCCCAGAGGGCGTTGTGCAGCTCCTCGGCGGGGAAGTCGAGGTCGGCGAGCAGGTCGAGCCAGAAGGAGGGGCCGGCGGCGAGGCGCTCGCGGATCGCGTCGTGAACGGCGCCCTCGACCGGCTCCAGCTTGGCGTTGGCGGGCGGCGGGCCGGCGAGGCGAACGTCCTCTCGGAAGTAGAGGGCGACGCGGCCGTCGCTGCGGCCGAGGGCGCCGGCGCCGACCCAGACCAGCTCGCCGCTGGTGCAGAGCTCGTCGAGCCAGGTGGTCGAGTAGGTGCCAAGGCGGCGCGGCAGCACGTCCCCCTCCCAGACTTTCGGCGTCAGGGCGACGCCCTGCAGCGGCACCAGCGCCTCGCGCAGGCGGTCGGGGCCGGCACCGGCGGGGCGGAAAGCGTCGACGTTCTGCCAGCTCGGCAGGAAGCGGGCGAGCTGGGTTCGATCGGCGGCCTCGACCTCCCGCCGCAGGCGGGCGAGGCTGAGTCGCACCACTCGCGCTCGGTCCCGCCAGGCAGCAGCTCGCCGCGGACCATCGCCCCTTCGGCCTCCAGCTCGCGCAGCGCTGGCGAGGGGTCGACGCCATAGCGCTCCGCCAGGCGGGCGGTCGGGAAGGGGCCGTGGGTGCGGGCCCAGCGGCGGACCAGGGCGCGCATCGCGTCGGGGTGCTCCTCGAGGAAGGTCTCCGGCAGCCCCGCCGGCGGCGGCACCCCGAGCGCGTCGCGGTAGAGGCTGGCGTCCTCGGCAGCGATGTAGCGCTCCTCGCCGGCGACCCGGACCTTGGCGACGCGGCGCTCGGCGACCAGCTTCTCCAGCATCGAGGCGGCCGAGTAGCCCTCTTCGACCCGTTCCGCGCACTCCTCGGCGCTGAGGTCGCCGAGGTTGCGCAGCACCTGCTGCAGGGCGTCTCGGTCGCCGGCGCGCCCGGCCTCGGTGCGGTGCTGCAGCTGGGCCTCGACCTCCTCCAGCGCCTCGGGGTCGATCAGCTCGCGCAGCTCCTCCTGGCCGAGCAGCTCGCGCAGCAGGTCGCGGTCGAGCGCCAGCGCCGCCGCCCGACGCTCGGCGTTCGGCGTGTCCCCCTCGTACATGTAGGTGGCGACGTAGTCGAAGAGCAGCGAGGAGGCGAAGGGCGAGGCGGTCGGGGTCTCGACCTCGACCAGGCTGAGCTGTCGGGCGTGCAGCTTGCGCAGCAGCTCGCCGAGCGAGGGCAGGTCGAGGACGTCGCGCAGGCACTCGCGGTAGGTCTCGAGGATGACCGGGAAGCGGGGGAAGTCCCGCGCCACCTCGAGCAGGCTCTGCGCCTTCAGGCGCTGCTGCCAGAGCGGCGTGCGCTTGCCCGGGTAGGCGCGCGGGATCAGCAGCGAGCGGGAGGCGTTCTCGCGGAAGCGGGCGCCGAACAGGGCCGAGCCGGAGAGCTCGCTGACGACGAGGTCCTCGATTTCGTCGGGCTCGATCAGAACGAGGTCGGCGGGCGGCGGCTCGTCGGCGTCGGGGAGGTGGACGACGATGCCGTCGTCGGACCAGATCGCGTCGGCCTCGAGGTCGTGCTCGGCGCGGATCTTGGCGGCGAGGGCGAGGCCCCAGGCGGCGTGGACGCGACCGCCGAAGGGCGAGAGGACGCAAAGCCGCCAGTCGCCGATCTCGTCGCGAAAGCGCTCGACGACGATCGTCTGGTCGGAGGGGACGACGCGCGTCGCCGCCTGCTGCTCACGCAGGTAGGTGACGAGGTTGTTGGCGGCGCGGGGGTCGAGGTCGTACTCGGCGGCCAGCTCGGCCGGCTCGCGCGAGACCGCCTCGCGGGCGAAGGCGCCGATCGCCCGTCCCAGCTCGGCCGGGCGGCCGATCCCGTCGCCCTTCCAGAAGGGGACGGCGCCGGGCGCGCCGGGGGCGGGGGTGACGATGACCCGGTCGCGGGTGATTTCCTCGATCCGCCAGGTGGTGGCGCCGAGCAGGAAGGTCTGGCCGGGGCGGGCCTCGTAGACCATCTCCTCGTCGAGCTCGCCGACGCGGCGGCCATCCGGCAGGTGGACGCCGTAGAGGCCGCGATCGGGAATCGTGCCGGCGTTCGTGACCACGAGCTGACGGGCGCCTTTGCGGCCGTGGACGGTGCCGCCGGTGCGGTCCCAGACAATCCGCGGCCGCAGCTCGGCGAAGCGGTCGGAGGGGTAGCGGCCGTCGAGCATGTCGAGGACGTTCTCGAGCTGCTCGCGGGAGAGCTCACGGAAGGGCTCGGTGGCGGTGACCAGGCGCTCCATCTCGTCGACGTCCCACTCGTCGAGGGCGGCCATCGAGACCAGGTGCTGGGCGAGCACATCGAGCGGGTTCTGGGGGATCACGGTCTCCTCGATCTCCCCTTCGCGCATGCGCCGCGCGACCACCGCGCACTCGAGCAGGTCACCGCGGAACTTGGGGAAGATGCGGCCTTTGGAGACCTCTCCGAGGCCATGGCCGGCGCGACCGATCCGCTGCAGGCCGCGGGTCACCGACTTAGGCGACTCGACCTGGATCACCAGGTCGACGGCGCCCATGTCGATGCCGAGCTCCAATGAGGACGTTGCCACAAGACACGGCAGCTCCCCGGACTTCAGCATCTCCTCGACGAGAGTGCGCTCCTCGTGGGAAAGGGATCCATGGTGAGCACGAGCGATCTCTAGTGGAGAATCAGCTGAGGATCCTGCGGGCGAGGTTTTCGCTCTCGGACCCTCAGCTGATTCTCCCGAGCTCGAAGCGTGTCCCCCATGCTCCGTTGCAGGGAGCTCGCTCTCGCCTTCTCCATTGGCTAGCTCGTTCAGGCGCTTGGCCAAGCGCTCGGAGGCGCGGCGGTTGTTGACGAAGACGATCGTCGAGGTGTGTTCCTGGACCAGCTCGAGGAGCTTGGGGTAGATGGCGGGCCAGATCGAGCGGACATGGGCGCTGGGCTCGATTTCCGAGGGCGGGGCTCCGTCCTCGCTGGGATAGGCCGGAGCGCCGGGATCGGCCATGTCCTCGACCGGGACGACGATCTCGAGGTCGAGCTCCTTGGTGCGGCCGGCGTCGACGATCTTGCACTCGCGTTTGGGGCCGACGAGGAACTTCGCTATCCGCTCCAACGGCCGCTGCGTCGCGGATAACCCGATCCGCTGCACCTCGGTCGGCGTGGAGGCTTCGGAGGAGGGGGAGGTCTCGGCGGAGCCTCCCCGCTGTTGCTCCGACGAGACCTCCCCCTCCTCCCTCGACGCTCGCGCGACCAGGTGATCGAGCCTCTCGAGCGTCAGCGCCAGGTGCGAGCCGCGCTTGGTCTGGGCGACGGCGTGGATCTCGTCGACGATCACGGCCTCGGTCGTGGCGAGGATCTCGCGGACGCCGGAGGAGAGCATCAGGTAGAGCGACTCGGGCGTGGTGATGAGGATGTCCGGCGGCGTTTTGCGCATCGCCCGGCGTTCTGCCTGGGAGGTGTCCCCGGTCCGCAGGCCGACCGAGATCTCGGCGCCGATCCCCCGCAGCGGCGCCCGCAGGTTGCGCTCGATGTCGTAGGAGAGCGCCTTCAGAGGGGACACGTATACGAGGCGAACGCCCGTGCCCAGCTCGGGCGAACGAGCCAGCTTGTCGATGCCCCAGAGGAAGCTGGCCAGGGTCTTGCCGGAGCCGGTGGGGGCGCAGATCAGGGCGTTGGCGCCGCCGGAGATCGCCTCCCAGCCACCCGCCTGCGCCGGCGTCGGCCCCTCGAAGGAGGCCTCGAACCAGCGCCTGACGGGGGCGCTGAACGGCGCCAGCGGGTCGGAGCCGGTGGTCGTGGTCGCGTCGGCGGTCAACCCACCGATCTTACGCAGACGGGCTGGCGGCCCGTTAGGGGGTGCCGCCGGCGAGCTTGACGTAGGAGAACCAGGACTTCTTGGGGACGAAACCTTCGCCGAACAGGCCGGAGCCGTCGCAGAAGTTGCAGGCGCCCGCCTGGTCATCGACCGAGAACCAGTAGACGCGCTGGAGCTTCCACGCCACCTGCTCCCTCTTCAGCAGCGTGAAAGCGCCCTTCAGCTGCGCGGCCTGGCCGGTTACCCCCTTGGCGAAGAGGTTGGAGTGGGTTGGGCGTTGGGAGCTCCACCCGAGCTCGGTGATCCAGAGGCCCTTGCCGGCGTCATGGTTCTTTTTGAGGACGGAGCGGAATTCTTCGATCCGCGGCGTCAGTTCGGGATAGAAGTAGCTGTACGGGTGAAGGGCGACGCCGTTGAACTTCCCCTTGATCCCAGGCGTCGTCTGGTACATCAGCTCGAGGAAATCGGCGGCGCAATAGTTCTGCTTGGGCATCGCTTTCGACCGGCAGCCCTTCGGCAGCGCGAACATTCCGCCGAGAACGACTTTGGCGCCGGGATCGACGCTTTTGATCGCGGTGGATGAGAGCGTCACCAGCTTCCCGTATTCGGCCGGGTTCGGTTTGGCGACGAAGTACTTGAAGTTCTCCTCGTTCCAGACCTGCCAGGTGCGGATCGGGCGCACCGGGACCGTGGGATTCTGCGCCCAGAAGCTGCCGTTGGGCCCATAGCGCGCGACGGCCTGCGCGAGGAAGTTCGACCAGGCGGTGGCCGCGGCGCCGCTTGCCGGCAGGTGGCTGGGCGCTTTGACGGTGCGGTTCGAGCCGGGGACCCAGACCGTGGGCTCGGCCCAGGTGGGCGCCCCGCTCAGGTACGGCAGCACCTCGAGGCCGGCGTCCGCCGCCCGGGCGACGATGCTGTCGACCGCGGAGAAGTCGAGGGCGCCACCCTGGGTCGGCTGCACCGCTCCCCACTCGATCGGGATGCGGACGCTGTCGACGCCGCCGCGCTTGAGCAGCTGGAGCTGTTCCTCGCTGGGCGTCGCCTGCGGGACCACGCCCCAGAAGGTGGCCGGGATGGCCTGCGCGGCGGAGGCGAAGACCGCCAACCCCAGCAGCGCCACGGCCAGGGCCGCCGCCCAGGCACGTGCTCCCCTACCGATTTGCCTCGTCGCTTTCGACATCCGGTTAGCTCGCCTTCGGCGAAACCTGGGCGCCGGGAGAGCGGCGCTGGCGCCGTTGCCTGATCACGACCGCGCCGATCGAGATCGCAGCCAGAGCGGCGATCGCGATGAGGATCGGGACCAGTGGCGAGGAAGAGCTGCCCGAGGACGTCTGGGAGCCGGCTGGCTGGCCCTGTTGGGAGCCGTTCGGCTGCTGCGTCCCGCCCTGCCGCTGTCCGGCGGACGAGCCGTTGCCTGGGCTACCCTGGCCCGTGCCGCCGTTGCCGCCCGTGCTTGGATTGCCGTTCGCCGATGCACCGCCAGACGAAGAACCAGACCCGGAAGCGCCCGACTTCCCGGAGCCGGTCGGCGCGGAGGCGCCACCGCTCGACGAGGAGTGAGCAGCCGAGCCGCCCGAATGGGTCGGCGGGATGTTGTGGCCGGTGACAGTGGGCACGGCGGGGTTGTACTGGACCCCGCTCGAGTCGGTGGCGTGAGCGAGAATCGGGAAGCAGGCCAATGCCAGCAGAGCAAGCACTGACACAAGCGAGAAGGCGGATCGGCCCGCGAAACGGGCCCGGCGATGGCGCGTCCCATGCATCCCGCGCAAGGTTAGAGGAATCAGCGGCGTTGATCGCGCCGCTCGCCCTGATCGTGGGGCTCGCCCTAGTCGTAGCGGCGATGCTGGCCCTCGGAGCCGCCGCGCGGGCAAGGCTCGGCCGGCCGTTCTACTGGGCGAGTGGGCTGGTCCTGGCTTTAGCGCTTTTGTCTGCAATCTCATCTCTCTGGTCTGGGTCGATTGAGCTGAGCGTGACCGAGGCCGACCGCGTTCTGGTCTACCTCGGGTGCTTCCTTGCCGCATTCCTCATCGCTCAAACCGACCAAAGGCGCCAACGTTTCGCCGAAGGCATCGCGATCGCCCTCGCTCTGGTCGCGGTCCTCGGCCTCGCCAGCCGCCTCCTCCCCCACGTCTTCCCCGTCGCCGAGTCGCTCGGGAGCGGCCCGCGGCTCCGTTACCCGCTCGGCTACTGGAACGCGAACGGGCTCGCCTTCGGGATCGGGATCCCGATGCTGCTCTGGATGAGCAGGCGCTCGCTGACGGCGACCCTGCGCTGGATCGCCGTCGCCTCGCTGCCGGCGCTGATGCTGGCGCTCTACCTCACCTACTCGCGCGGCGGCCTGCTCGCCCTCCTCGTCGCCGCCGGCTGCCTGCTGGCGCTCTCCCACGACCGGCTCTGGCTGCTGGCGACGCTGGCGATCGGGGCGCTGGGGGCGGTGCCGGCGGTGCTCGCGGTGCAGGCCCGGCGCGGCCTCGCCGACAACCTCGCCAACCAGGAGGCGGTCGACCAGGGCGTGACCGTGCTGCTGCTGCTGGCGGCCGGGATAGCGTTGGCGCTGCTGCTGTACGCCGGCCTGCGCCGGCTGGAGAGCAGGGGCGGCGGGCTGACCGGGCGAGCGGTCGAGCTGTCGCGCAACCCGACCGTGCTGAAACGGGTCGCCTTGGCCGTGGCGCTGCTGGCGATCGGGCTTGCGATAGCGGTCGGCGGCCGCGCCTGGAGCCAGTTCTCCGCCTCCGACGTGCAGTTCCCGAGCAACCCCGCGCAGCACTTCAGCCAGCTGAACGGCGCCAACCGCGGCGAATTCTGGCGGGTGGCGATCGACGCCTTCGGAGAAAAGCCGGCGTTCGGCCACGGCGCTGGCACCTACCAGTTCTCCTGGGACCAGCTGCGGTCGATCTCGTTGCCGGTACTCGACGCCCACTCGCTCTACCTGGAGGCCTTCGCCGAGCTGGGGCTGGTCGGCGGCCTGCTCGTGCTGGCGTTGGTCGGGATGCTGCTCTGGACCGGCTTCGCGGCCTGGCGGGGCGCTCGGGGAGCGCAGCGGGAGCTGTGCGCCGCCCTGCTCGCCGCCGCGCTGGCCTTCGCCGTCGGCGCCGCGATCGATTGGTTCTGGGAGATCGCCGCCCTGGGGGCGATCTTCTTCCTCGCCAGCGGCGTCCTGGTCGCCGCCCGCTGCGCCCAGCTCTCGCGAGTAAGCGTGGCGGCCGACGGTCAGGGTGAGGGTCGCCGGTTCGGCCTCGCGGTCGCCGGGCTGGCGATCGCCTGGGTAACGGCCCTGGCCCTGATCGGCCCGCTGCTGGTCAACCACGAGATCAAGGCGAGCCAGGCGGCAGCCGCCAGCGGCAACGTCTCCAGCGCGGTCGATCACGCGAACACGGCGCGGTCGATCGAGCCCTGGGCCGCCTCTCCCTACGTGCAGCTCGGGCTGCTGGCCCAGGTCCAGGGCGAATACGCGACGGCCTCGGAACGCCTCTCGCAAGCGATCCGTCGCGAAGATCACAACTGGGTCCTCTACTACCTCCGCTCTAAGATCGAGCACGAGGCAGGAGAAGCCGGCAGCGCCCGCGCGGACCTTGGCCGGGCCCGGCAGCTGAATCCCCGCGAAAGCTGCCTCCAGGAAGGATGGGGTGGTTGCGGATGAGCCGCACGCCGGACGCTCAGAAGACAGCGTCGTCGCGGTCCACCCCGCGGACCTCGCCCACGCCGGAGCCGCGGCCGCCGAGCGCCGGGCGCCTCGGGTTGACCGGGCCGAGCGGCTCGCGGCGCCGTGGCGCGATGCTGCGGCGCCTGCTCGCCGCGGGCGATTGGACGGCGCTGATGGGGGCCCTCTGCCTCGTCACCGCGACGACCTCGACCACCGACATCGCGACGCTCTTCTGGGCGGTGCTCTTCAGCCCGGCCTGGATCCTGGTCGCGAAGCTCCAGGGCCTCTACGACAACGACCACCGCCGGATCCGCCACAGCACCCTGGACGAGCTGCCCTCGCTGGTCACGGCCAGCGTGCTCGGCACCCTCGCCCTCGACGGCCTGCTGGCGCTGAGCCCGGTCGGCCCGCTCTCCCCCGCCAGCGCGATCGCGGTCGGCCTCGGCACGCTGGCGGGGAGCTTCGTCCTGCGCGGGACGCTGCGCTTCCTCTGGCACCGCCTCACCGGGGTCGCCGCCGGGGTCGTGATCGGCCCGGCCGCCGTCGTCGACATGGTGGCGCGGCGGGTCTCCACCCACCCCGAGACCCGCCTGGCGCTGGTCGGCTACCTCTCCCAGGGCGACGAGGCCGCCTCGGAGCTGCCCCGGCTGGGCTCGATCGCCGACATCTCGAGGGTCGCCCGCGACTACGAGATCGAGCGCGTGGTCGTGATCGAACAGGAGATGGGCGAGCTGGCGGCCGAGCGGCTGATCGAGGAGTGCAAGGAGGAGGGCCTGGCGCTGACCTTCCTGCCCCAGCACTACGGCTTGCTGGGACCTGGAATCGAGCTGAACCGGCTGGCCGAGCTGCCGGTGCTCGACTTCCGCTTCTCCGACCCGCCGCGCTCGACCGTGGCGATGAAGCGGGCGATGGACGTGGTGGTCTCCGGCACCATGCTGGCGCTGCTCTCGCCGCTGCTGCTGGCGATCGCGATCGCGATCCTGATCGACACCGGCCGGCCGGTCCTCTTCCGCCAGCGCCGCGCCGGCATGGAAGGCGAGCCGTTCACGATGCTGAAGTTCCGGACGATGGTCACCGACGCGGAGGAGCGGCTCGGCGAGCTGGTCGACCTCGCGAAGCTCGAGCAGCCGGCCTTCAAGATCCCCGACGACCCGCGGGTGACGCGTTTCGGGCGGCTCCTGCGCCGCTTCAGTCTCGACGAGCTGCCGCAGCTGACCAACGTCCTGCGCGGCGACATGTCGCTGGTCGGGCCGCGCCCCGAGGAGGAGAGCATCGTCGCCCTCTACGACGAGCGCCAGCGCGGCCGGCTGGCGATCAAGCCCGGCATGACCGGGCCGATGCAGGTCTACGGCCGCAGCGACCTCACCTTCGAGGAGCGGCTGGCGATGGAGCGCGACTACCTCGACAACCTCTCGCTCGCGGGCGACCTGGCGATCCTGCTGCGGACGCCGCGGGCGGTCGTCCGCGGCGAAGGCGCCCATTAGCGGGCGCGCCGCGATGCCCGGAACGCTCGACCTCGAGGTCGCGATCGTCAGCCACGGCGCCGAGGAGCTGCTGCGGCGCTGCCTGCGCTCGCTGCGCGAGCACCCGGCAAGTGGGAATACGCGGGTCACGGTGGTGGACAGCGGCAGCCCCGACGGGACGCCGGACATGGTCGAGCGGGAGTTTCCCGAGGTGCGGCTGCTGCGGCGCGGCAACATCGGCTTCTCCGCCGCCAACAACCTGGTGCTGCGCGAGAGCGACGCCGCCGCGGTGCTGCTGCTCAACCCCGACACCGAGGTCTACGCCGGAACCCTCGACGCGGCGCTGGCGCGCTTGCGCTCCGAGCCGCGAATCGGCATGGTCGGCTGCAAGCTGGTGACCGAGTCGGGCGAGCTGGACCACGCCTGCAAGCGCTCCTTCCCGACGCCGCTCGGCGCCCTCGCCCACTTCACCGGCATCGGCCGGGCCGCGGACGCCTCCGGGGCGCTGAGCCAGTACCGGGCGACGCACCTCGGCGACGACGAGCCGGGCGAGGTCGACGCCGTCAACGGCGCCTTCATGCTCTGCCGGGCGGAGGCGGTGCGCGAGGTCGGTCTGCTCGACGAGGGCTACTGGCTCTACATGGAGGACCTCGACTGGTGCCACCGCTTCTGGGACGCCGGCTGGAAGGTCTTCTACGAGCCCGCCGGGGTGGCCCTGCACGTCAAGGGCGGCTCCAGCGCCGGCCGCCGCGCCCCCCGCCAGGAGATCGCCTTCCACCGCGGCATGGCCCGCTTCTACCGCCGCTTCGACGCACCGGCGCACAACCCGCTCCTCAACGCCGCCGTCTACGCAGGCATTGGCGCCAAACTGGCGGCGAGCCTGGTAGTCACCGCCATCCGCGGCCGCTAAGCCGCGGCTCGACGAGGCCAGAGGGTGCCGCGAACCTTCTTCATCTCGACGACCTTGCCAAGATCGTTCTTGACCCGCACCTCACCTCCGCCCTCGCTCCGAACCATTGCTCGCGCCTTCCTCACAGCGCCTGCCTTCGTCTCGTCAAACGCGGAAGCGCGCTTATTCCCGGCTCTCACGATCTCCCAGCCACCGAGTCGTTTGCTTGGCTGGACGTTGCGATTGGTGGTGCGAGTTACCATCGCGTTGAAGATACCCCTCCCGGCGGCGGGAACCTGCTCAAACTCCCGACAACGCCGGCAATCCAAGCGGGTGGGTTGCAGAATCGAAGAAGACGAGTGGATTCGCGTCGAGACCGGCGCGAACTCCGGCCTTGATCGCACGGATCTCCTTTCCGTCCTTCCCTTCCCTCTGGATCGAGACGGCGATCGGGCGGTTGGGATTGCGGTTGAGCGCCTCGACCAGATGCTGATCCTGCTCGCTCAGGTCGCTGCCGAACACGACAAGCGGAAGATCGCATTTCCCCAGCTGATCGAGCGCGTGGGCGAGGTAGTCGTTGCCCTCGATCGCTTGCAGCTTGTGCTGGGAGGAGCCCTCCGTGATCAGCAAAGGACGAGCCTGCTCGTCGCCATCGAGGGGGCGTCCGAACTGATCGAGCAGGGTCCGTAGGTTCGGATGATTCTTGTGCACGAGCTTGCGCGTGAGTCCAGAGCCCATGACCACCAGGTGAAGTGCACCATGCAGGAAATAAACCGGCGTCCGGTTGGCGGGAACGTCGGAGTTGGCTGGGTCGAAAGAGTTCTTGTCACACCAGAAGCAGTCGCATAGCCCGCTATAGCCGACCGCGTGCATCGCCCAGTAGACGATCAAGTCATAGCTGGTAGTGAAAACGTACTCCTGCTTTTGGAGCACATGCCCGATGGCCTCGAGGGTGGCAGCCGGGATGCCGGTGTAGTTGACGTGAACTGACTGCACGGCACTTCCAAGCGCCTGCTGAATGCTCTGGTAGCGATCGACGTAGGGCTTGGTGTCCTCACCGAGAGCGTCGGCCATGCGAATGGCCGACGCGAGCTCGGACAGGACACGCTCGAAGTTCCTCGTATTGAGCTTCGAACAGGGCGCGGTCGGAGGCGCAGAGGCTGTCCGGCCCGTCATCCTCGCGCGCCTTGCCGAAAAGCGACGGGTAGCCGAACCCGTCCCATACGTGCCTGCTCAGCCCGTTGCCGAGGAGCAAAGCGGACCAGTCGTCCCCTTCGGCGAGCACCTCCTCCCAACGAGCGAGGTTGCCGTCGATCGGATGGCTCTCAAGCGCCACTGGGCGGCCAGGTCAGAACGGCAGGGTCTCGGCGACTTCGGAGAGCTTGGGGGCGCTTTTGTCTCGCTCCGACAGGAGCGGATCGTCGATTTGCCAGTCGACCCCGACGTCGGGGTCGTCCCAAGCGATGCCGGCCTCGGTCAGCGGGTCATAATCGCTGGAGAGCAGGTAGGTGACGTCGGCGACGTCGCTGAGCACGGCGAAGCCGTGGCCGAAGCCGACCGGGACGAAGAGCTGGCGGTGCTTTACGTCGTCGAGCAGGTGCCCCTCCCACTGGCCGTAGGTGGGGGAGTCGCGGCGGAGGTCGACCGCGACGTCGAGGATCGCTCCGCGGGGGCAGCGGACCAGCTTCGCCTGGCCCGGCTCGGTCTGGAAGTGGATGCCGCGCAGCGTCCCCTTCGTGGAGCGCGAGTGGTTGTGCTGGACGAACTCGGCGCCGACGCCGAGCTCGGCCCAGGTGCCGCTGCGGTAGGTCTCGACCATGAAGCCGCGGGCGTCGCCGTGGACGGTCGGCTCCAGCAGCACGAGGCCGTCCAGCTTCGTCGGCAGCGCCTCCGGCATCAGCCCAGCGCCCTGCCGTACTGCTTTTCGTAGTACTCGCGGTACTCGCCGGAGCGGATCGGTCCCCACCAGTCCTCGTTGTCGCGGTACCAGGCGACGGTCTTCTCGAGGCCCTCGGCGAAGTGGACCTGGGCCTCCCAGCCGAGCTCCTCGCGCAGCTTGTCGGAGGCGAGCGAGTAGCGACGGTCGTGGCCGGGACGGTCCTGGACGTACTCGATCAGCGACTCATCGGCGCCGGTCAGCTCGATCACCCGCTTCACGACCTCGACGTTCTCGCACTCGTCGGGGCCGCCGACGTTGTAGGCCTCGCCGGCCCGGCCCTTCGTCAGCACCGTGTGGATGCCGCGGCAGAAGTCCTCGACGTAGAGCCAGTTGCGGACCTGGCGGCCATCGCCGTAGACCGGCAGCGAGTCGCCGTGGAGCGCGTTCAGGACCATCAGCGGGATCAGCTTCTCGGGGTACTGGCGCGGGCCGTAGTTGTTGGAGCCGCGCACGATCGAGGCGTCGGTGCCGTAGGTGTGGACGTGGGCGGAGACGAGCAGGTCGCCGGCGGCCTTGGTCGCCGAGTAGGGCGAGGAGGGGTCGAGCGGCGAGGTCTCGGTGAAGGAGCCGGAGTCGATCGAGCCGTAGACCTCGTCGGTGGAGACCTGCAGGTAGCGTTCGACCCCCAGCTCGCGAGCGGCGTCGAGCAGCGTCCCGGTGCCGATCACGTGGGTGCGGGCGAAGGCGTCCTGGTCGTCGATCGAGCGGTCGACGTGGGACTCGGCGGCGAAGTTGACGACCGCGTCGGCGCCCTCCATCGCCTCGCGCACGATCGCCGGGTCCTCGATGCCGCCGACGACCAGCTCCGTCCCCTCGGGCAGGTTCTCCCGCCGCCCGGCGTAGGTGAGCTTGTCGAGCACGACCACCTCGTGCTCATCGCCGGCGAGCCGGACGTAGGTGGAGCCGATGAAACCGGCGGCCCCGGTGACGAGCAGCTTCACGAGATTGCCTCCCTCTCCGCTTGTCGCTGGGCGAGATAGCCGGCCAGCCCGTCCTGCCAGGAGGGCAGCCGGATCGCGTGCTCGCGCTGGCTGGTCAGGGCCGAGGCGGGCGGGCGCGGCGCCGGGCGGGCGAATTCCTCCGTCGTTATCGAGAGCACCCTGCACTCGACCTTGGCCTGCTCGAAGATCTCCCGCGCGAACTCATACCAGGAGCACTGGCCGGCGGCCGCCATGTGGTGGATGCCGAACTCGATCCCCTCGATCAGGCGCACGATCCCGTAGGCCAGGTGCCAGGTGTAGGTCGGCGAGCCGACCTGGTCCCGGACGACCAGGACCTCGCCGTGGTCGGAGGCCAGCCGCAGCATCGTCTCGACGAAGTTGCCGCCGCCGATCCCGAACAGCCAGGCCGAGCGGACGACGAAATGGCGCTTGTTGGCGGCCGCGGTCGCCTCCTCGCCGGCCAGCTTGGTGCGGCCGTAGGCCGAGAGCGGCGCCGGTTGGTCGCTCTCCACGTAGGGGGCGCCCTTGGCGCCGTCGAAGACGTAGTCGCTGGAGACGTAGACGACGCTGGCCCCGACGACGGCGGCGGCGGCGGCGGCGTTGCCGGCGCCGGTGCCGTTGACGGCGAAGGCGGTCTCCTCGGACTCCTCGGCGCCGTCGACGTCGGTCCAGGCGGCGCAGTTGATGACGACGTCGGGCCGCTCCATGTCGAGCTTGCGCTCGAGCCCGGCCGGGTCGGTGACGTCGAGCTCGGCGCGGCCGAAGCCGACCACGTCGTGGCCGGCGTTGCCGGCGGCGAGCATCACGTCGCGGCCCAGCATCCCGGCCGCCCCCGTGACCAAGAGCTTCATCGCGCACCCGTCACTAGACGATTTCGATCTCGCAGTTGTCGCCGACCAGCAGCCGCAGCGTCTGCGGCATGCCGTCGCTGCGGGTCAGCTTGACGTTGCGGCCGAGCAGGCTGGCCTCCATCCGGGTGCCGAGGTCCTCGACCACCGAGTCGGACAGAACGATCGAGTGCTCGACCTCGGAGCGGCGCACGTGGACGCCGTCGCCGATCGAGGTGTAGGGACCGATGTAGGCGTCCTCGATGCAGGCGCCGGCGCCGATCACGGCCGGGCCGCGGACGACGGAGCGGGTCAGCGAGGCGCCCTCCTCGAGCACGACGCGGCCCTCCACCCGGGAGGCCTCGTCGATCTCGCCCTCCAGCCGTGTCTCCAGCTCCTCGAGGACGAGACGATTGGCCTCGAGCATGTCGGCGAGCTGGCCGGTGTCCTTCCACCATCCGCGCACCACCTCGGACTGGACCCGGTGGCCGTCGTCGATCAGCGCTTGGATCGCCTCGGTGATCTCGTACTCGCCGCGCCAGGAGGGCTCGAGGCCGCGGGCGGCGTCGAAGATCGAGGAGCTGAAGAGGTAGACGCCGACCAGCGCCAGGTTCGACGGCGGGTCCTTGGGCTTCTCGATCAGCCGCACGATCCGCTCTCCGTCCAGCTCGGCGACCCCATAGGACTGCGGGTCGTCGACCGGGGTGAGCAGGATCAGGGCGTGGGGCTCGTCGGCACGGAAGGCGGCGACGAGGCCGCGCAGGCCGTCGCGCAGCAGGTTGTCGCCGAGGTACATGACGAACGGCGAGTCGCCGATGAAGTCCTCCGCGGTCAGCACAGCGTGGGCGAGGCCCGCCGGCTTGTCCTGGACGATGTAGGTGATCTTCGCCCCGAAGGCGGAGCCGTCGCCGGCCGCCGCGCGGATCTCCTCGCCGGTCTCCGGCGCGATGATGATCCCGATCTCCTCGACGCCGGCATCGACCAGCGCCTCGATCCCGTAGAAGAGCACGGGCTTGTTGGCGACGGGCACGAGCTGCTTCGCCGAGGTGTGGGTGATGGGGCGCAGCCGCGTGCCGGCGCCACCGGAGAGGATCAGTCCCTTCAGAGGCTCCATGCGAGGCTGCAACCCTACTGAGCTACAGAGCCGTGCGAGCCGCCGTCTACATACCGAACCACAACGGATCCCAGCGAATCGGCCGGGCGCTGCGGAGCCTGCGCGAGCAGAGCCGGCCGCTCGACGTCGTCGTCGTCGACAACGGCTCCGACGACGACTCGCTGCCGCTGCTGCGCGAGGAGTTCCCCGAGGTGACGGTCCTGGGGCTCGAGCGCAACCTCGGCTTCGGGCCGGCGATCAACCGCGCCGTCCGCGAGCATCCGGCCGACCCGCTGATCCTGCTCAACAACGACGTCGAATGCGAGCCACGCTTCGTCGAGGCGATGCTCGACGCCGCCGAGGGGGTGCAGTCGGTGGCCGGAGTGCTCCTGCAGGAACGCGCACCGTGGCTGATCGACTCCGCCGGAGTCGTCGCCGACAGCACCCTGATGGGCTTCGACTACCTGCATGGGGAGCCGGCCGAGGCCGTGGTCGGGGCGGCCGCCCCGCTCGGCCCGACCGGCGGTGCCGCCCTCTACGACCGGACGGCGTTCGAGGCGGTCGGCGGGTTCGACGAACGCATCTTCCTCTACTACGAGGATCTCGACCTAGCGCTGCGGATGGCCGCCGCCGGGGCGCGCTGCCGGCTCGCCGCCGATGCGACGGCACTGCACGCCTACTCGGCCAGCCTCGGCGCCGGGAGCGGCCAGAAGTTCGCCCACACCGGCTGGAGCCGCGGCTACATGCTGCGCCGATACGGCGTGATGTCGCACCCGCGCCTGGCGCTGCGGGCGTTGGCCTGCGAGGGCACGATCTGCGTCGGGCAGCTGCTGTGGGACCACACCGCGAAGGGGGTCGGCGGACGCCTGCGCGGCTGGCGCGAAGGCGGCGGGCTCGGGCGGCGCGACGTCGGTGGAGCACCGCTGCTGCCGATCAGCGCCCGCGAAGCGCTGGCGCTGCGACGGCGGCGCCGGGCGGACTGAGATTCGCCGAACTCGGAGACTTACTGGGCCTATGAGAACGGTTCGGCTCCGCACTCAATTCGGGCGCCGAGCCAGCGGCGTGCTCGCGCCGGATCACCCTCGCGGCGCAGGCGCTGGCGCTCGCGTAGCAGGCGCGGGAGCCAGCGCAGGCCGGCGAGCTTGCCGCTGAGCGTCGCCCGCAGCCGGTGCTGGGATGCGGCCCGCAGTAGCGCGCCGGTCTCTACGGCGGCGACGCGGGGAAGGGCGCGAAGCGGCATGAACTTGACCTGGGTGGCGAGCCGGTTGCGCGCCACCAGCCTCGCGTTCTCAGCGTTCGGCCGCGCGTAGCCAGCCGACCAGGAAGCGTTGCCGACATGCCAAACGACAGCCTCGGGGACGTAGGCAAAGTTCCAGCCGTCGATCCGCGCCCGCACGTTGAGATCGACGTCCTCGTAGAAGGCGAAGTAGCTCTCGTCGTAGCCACCGAGGTCATCGAACAGCTCGCGGCGCAACAGGCAGGCGGCGCCGCAGACGCCGAAGATCTCGTGGGTCTCCAAGGATCGCCCGCACTGCGCTTCCCCCGCGCCCTCCTCGAACGCCCTCCCATCGGCGGTTAACGCCTGGCCGGCGCTGTAGAGGCGCGCAATCGAGGGGTCGGGGAGTGCCCCGCCGCCGCCCTCGAGCTGGAGAATGCGCGGCTGGACACCGCCCAGCGAAGGATCTCCATCCAAGGCATCCAGCAGCGAGCCGATGCCGCCGGGCTCAAGGACGGCGTCGGCGTTGAGGCCCAGGATCATCGCCGCCGAGACACGACCGGCCCCAAGGTTCATCGCCGCCGCGAAGCCGATGTTGCGCGGCAACGAGACGTGCGGCACCCCCTCCCGCTCCAGATAGGCAGCTGAGCCGTCGGTCGAGCCGTTGTCGACAACGAGCAGCTCGGCCTCCACTCCCTGGTCGTCAAGTGAGCCAAGACAGCGCGGCAGAAAGCCCAGAGAGTTCCAGCTGGGGATGACGACGGCGACGGACCTGGGCTCGCTCACGCGGCTGAAGCCTGACAGCTGCATCAGCCCATATCGTGCCTCGCGATGCAGGGGCGCCCGATGAACGCGATCAGAGAGCTGCGAGCCCGCCTCAACGAGTCGCTGTTTCGGTCCGCGCCCGAGCTGCAAACGACGATCGGCCGCGGCGAATGGGCAATTTTCCTCCCCGTCCTGCTGGCACTCGCAGTCGTTCTTCAGCTCCTTCGCGTAGGGCCCTCTGAGGCGCTCGACTCGCTCTGGGCGGAGGATGGCCAGATCTTCCTCCAGGGAGCTCTGTCGGGAGGCTTCCTGCACTCAGTCTTCTCCACCTACGCCGGCTACCTCGTGTTCGTGCCACGCCTAATCGGGGAGATCGGAGCTCTGGTGCCGCTACGTGACGCCCCCGCCGCGATCGCAATCTCCTCCGCGATCGTCGTCGCCCTCAGCGGGCTCGCGGTCTGGTATGCCAGCGCCGGCCTGATCCGCAACCCTTACCTGCGTGGCACGCTCGTCGCCCTGACGATCCTGGCGCCAGTGGCAAACCTCGAGTCCGTGGCGTCGGCTGCTGCTCTGGCGTCCGGCCACGACGCTGGGGGCGGTGCTCGGCTCGCTCTTCGTCCTCGCCACCGGGCTGAGCAGCCCCGGGGTCTGGTTCTTCGCTCCCCTAGCGGCACTGCGCGCGGTCGCGGCGCGTGACCGGCGCGACCTGATGATCCTCGGGTCCTTCGCGATCGGGGCGGCGGTCCAGGTACCGGTGATCGCGCTCAACAACGAACCGTCCGTCGAACCGGTGTGGACCAGCGACATCTGGACCGCCTATGTACAACGAGTCGTCGACGGCGCGACGTTCGGCGAACGCCTCGGCGGGGTCGCCTGGGCCCACCTCGGCTGGCCCTTCCTGATCGCCCTGCTCCTCTGCGCCGCCGTCGCCCTCGTGGCCAGCCTGCGCCATTCGACCGCGACCACGCGCTGGCTGGCGGCGATCGCCATCCCCACCTCGCTGGTGATGTTCGTCTTCTCGGCTTACCAGCGCGCAATTGGCACCCAGATGATGTGGCCGGAGGGGATGCACTTCGGAAATGGAGGGCGCTACGCGATCGTGCCGGCGCTGCTCCTGGTCAGCGTCGCCCTGGTGATAATCGACCGCTCGCCAAGACCACTACCCGGGCCGAGCCGTCTGCCCTGGTTGGGAATGGCGGCGGTCAGCCTCCTCCTCGTTGGGCTGGCCATCTCCTTCGACGTGCGCAACACCTCCGGCCGCGGCAATCCACCGTGGGGCGGCTCGCTGCGGACCGCCGCCGCGTCCTGCGAAGCCGAACACCTCGCCGAAGCGAGGATCCCAACTTCCCCGCCGGGCTTCGGCGTGGTGATCCCCTGCGACAGCCTCCCGTTGGGCTCCGGCAGCCCCGGCGCCCGGTAGCGTTCCGCCTCACTCGCTGGTTCGGTAGGCCGCTCCGGCACTGAGCCCGAATACACCGATGCCCGTCGACGACGCAATCGCAAGCCCGAGCAGCACGGACCGCCCGACCGCGCCCGGAAAGGATGCCCCGCTGGCGATCCAGGTCGAGGGACTGCACAAGTCGTTCCGCATCCCCACCCACCGCGTCGATTCCCTCAAAGAGCGGGCCGTCAGGCCGTTTTCGTCGCGCGAGTACCGCGAACTACACGCTCTCGACGGCGTCTCCTTCGAGATCCGCAAGGGGGAGTTCTTCGGCATCGTCGGCCGCAACGGCTCTGGCAAGAGCACCCTGCTGAAGTTGCTGGCCAGCATCTACCGGGCCGACGGTGGAACCATCCGGATGGCGGGGCGCCTGGCTCCCTTCATCGAGCTGGGCGTCGGCTTCAACCACGAGCTCACCGCACGCGAGAACGTAGTCCTTAACGGGGTGATGATGGGGTTGACGCCAGCGGAGATGCGGCGGCGCCTCGACGCCGTGATCGAGTTCGCGGAGCTGGGCGAATTCGCCGACCTGAAACTGAAGAACTACTCCTCGGGAATGCTGGTCCGCCTCGCTTTTGCGGTGATGATGGAGGCCGATGCCGACGTGCTGTTGATCGACGAGGTGCTGGCGGTGGGCGACGCCTCCTTCCAGCAGAAGTGCGCCGACGCCTTCCACAAGATGAAAGCGGAAGGCAAGACGATCGTCCTCGTCACCCACGAGATGGCGACCGTCGAGTCCTACTGTCACCGCGCGATGCTGCTCGGCGACGGCCGGATCCAGCACATCGGCGACCCGGGTGAGGTCGGCAGGGAGTACCTGCGGCTTAACTTCGAGGGTGGGAGCGCGAGCTCAAAGGTCACCTCCGGCACCGACGACCTACGGCTGCACGGGGTCTGGCTCGAGAACGCCGAGGGCGAGCGAGTGACGAATGTCGAGGCCGGCGGGGAGATCCTGCTCCGCGCCGAGGTCGAGCTGCTCCAGGAGGCGCCGGGGCTTCAGATCGGGTTCACCCTCGTCAACGAGGAGGGCGTCGGGGTCTTCCAGTTTGGAACCGAGACCAGAGAGGACACCGGGTCCCTTCGAGCCGGCCAGCGAGTAATCGTCGACGCGCGGATTCAAAACCTGCTGACGCCGGGACGGTATTTCGTTCATTTCGGAGCCAAGCGGCAGCCGGACAGCCGCGCGGTCGTCTTCCATGTCGAAAGGGCCCTCGACTTCCTCGTCTTTGGCGCGGGACCGAGCCAAGGCGTCGTCTATCTCCCGCTAGAGATCGAGACCTCGATCGAGGGTCCGCGATGAGTACCAACGCCCCGGCCGTTCCCGCTGCCGAGCTGCGAGAGGTGCGTGGCCCGTCGGCCCTCGGCGGAGGGCCACGCCGCTTCTTCGACCTGCTCTGGCTGATGTCGGTAACCGAGTTCAAGCGCGTCTACTTCGGCACCGTGCTCGGCTACCTCTGGTCGCTGATCCGGCCGCTGATGCTGTTCGGGGTCCTGCTGTTCGTCTTCACCCAGGTCTTCAAAATCGGCAGCAAGCAAGTCGAGCACTACCCGGTGCTCCTGCTGCTGGGCATCGTCCTCTTCACCTTCTTCCAGGAATCGACCACGAACTCCGTCACCTCGGTCGTAACCCAGGAGGGAGTGGTACGCAAGACCCAATTCCCGCGCCTGGTGATCCCCCTCGCCACCGTTCTCACCGGCGCCTTCAACTTCTGTCTCAACCTGATCGTCGTCTTAGCCTTCGTCTTCGCCTTCGGTGTCGAGCCGACCTGGACTTGGTTGCTCTTCCCCTTTGCACTGGCGACGCTCCTCGTTCTCACCGCGGCGGTGAGCATGGCGCTCTCGGTGCTCTACGTGCGCTTCCGCGATGTCGCGATCATCTGGGTCGTCTTCGCGCAGACGCTGTTCTACGCCACGCCGATCCTGTACCCGATCACCGCCTTCAACAACGAGACCTACGAACACATCCTGATGATCAATCCGCTCGCGGTCGTCTTCGAGCAGGTCCGGGTCTGGATTCTCGCCGAACCGAAAGCACCCACCGCCGTCGAAGCGGCGGGGGGCTGGCTTGGCCTGCTCCCTGCGACGGTCATCTTCGTCGCCGTCTGCGCCTTCGGCGTCTGGATCTTCAACCGCGACGCGCCCCGCATTGCCGAGGAACTCTGAGCCCTCAGGCTCTGCGCTAGCTTTACCGCGCCTTGGCCCCCGAGTCCTCAAGCTTCCCAGTCCCGCCGCGCGATCTGTTGCGCCGCATCGGGCCGATGGGCGAGGAGGATCCGGTCGGCGTCTACGAACAGACCGGCCGTATGCATCGCAAGCTACTCGAGAGCGTTCTGCCAGACGACTGGTCCTGGCGAGGCAAGCGCGTCCTCGACTTCGGCTGCGGCGTCGGCCGGGTGTTGCGCCAGTTCTCGCCCGAGGCGGGGGAGGCTGAGTTCTGGGGGTGTGACCTCGACCGGCCGAGTCTCGAGTGGCTGCGGCGGAACCTGTCGCCGCCCTTCCACATCTTCGAGTCGGGCGAGAGCCCCAGTCTGCCTCAGGAGGACCGCTTCTTCGACCTGATCTACGCCTACAGCGTCTACACGCACTTCACCGACAACTGGGCCGGTTGGCTGCTGGAGCACCACCGCGTGCTCGCCGACGGCGGCCTGCTCTTCGCCACCTTCCTCGGCGAGGGGATGCTGGAGCCGCTCACCGGCGAGAAATGGGACGAAGACCGGATCGGGATGAATCCTCTTCTGCACGGCTATTCCTGGGACCTCGGCGGCCCGATCGCCATTAACTCGCCCTGGTGGATCCGCGCCCACTGGGGCCGGGCTTTCGACCTCGTCCAGCTGCTGTCGGTGCTCGAGAGGGGGGTCCCCAGCCACGGTATCGTCCTAGCGCGCAAGAAGCCGGTGAGCCTCACCGTCGAGGATCTGACCCGCCTCGAGCCCGACGAGCCACGCGAGATCCTGGCGCTGCGCCACCATGTCGAGCAGCTCGCTGACGAAACGGAGCGCCTGCGGGCCACCCATGACGCGCAGGCAAGTCGGCTGGAGGAGATGAGCGAGCTCGCGAAGACCCTGGAAGACGTGAAGGCCTCACGCTCCTGGCAGCTCACGGCGCCGTTGCGGGCGGCGAAGCACCGCCTGGGCAAGCGCTAGAGGCATGCAGCACCACGGCGCCGAACCCGGCCAGGCCGGCGGCGGCCAGCAGGGCATTGACGAGCGAGTAGCTGGTTCCCGGCAAGGGGTCGAGCGCCGGAACGTAGATCGCCAGCATCGTCAACGCGCCGAAGCCGACGAAGTAGGTCGCGAAGCGTGGGAAGGTCGCCCGCAACCCGCAGACGGCGCCGCAGAGGCCGAGCAGCGGCAGGAGGAAGGTGCCCTGGTGGAGGACCGTGCGCGAGGCTTCGTTCCCGAACATCACCAGGCCCCAGACGACAGCGCCGAGGACCATGACCGCAAAGCAGGTCAGCGCGAAGCTCCATTCGACGGGATTGAGGCGGCCTCGCCGGCGGGCCACCAGCATCACCAACGGAGCGATCAGCAGCAAGCCCAGTGAGGGCAGCAGGTTGTAGAAGAGGTTGGTGCGGGCTTCTCTCAAGAAGGTGGCGAAGTCGCCGTCAGTTACCGCTTCCACCGCAACCTTGCTGTGGTCGAACATCGGCCCGCCGCCGGCCATCGTCACGAAGTTCTGGCCCTTGTTGTGGATAGCCCCCCCGAAACCGACTTCGCCGTAGGAGTCGACCAACGTTTCCACAGTGCCGCGGTCGTCGATTTCCACCACCCCGGCCAGCTGGTACTTGAGCAAGCGGTTCCCAGGCGGCTCGCTGTACTTCTGATAGGCCGACCAGGGCGCCGTCAGCACGATCGCGGCCAGCAGTCCGGCGCCGAGCCAGCGCCAGCTCGGGAGCCCGCGGAAGGCGGCGATCAGCGCCAGCGGGATGACTCCGAAGGCGCTCCCTCCGTGCGCGAGCATCGCCAGTGCGAAGAGCGCCGCGACCAGCGCCCCGGCCCAGGTGTTGCGGCGCAACTGCGGCCACAGCGGCGTCACGATCAGTGACGCGGCGGCGAGCAGCATCGCCGCCGGCAGCATCTTCGGCCAGACGAAGAATCCGTTGACGATCGCCACGTCGCTGACCAGGACCGTCAACATCGCCAGCGCTCGGGTCAGCCGGCCGACCCGAGCGGCGAGCAACAGCGCCCAGAGCCCGACTATCCAGAGCTGCTGGAGGACGACACCGAGCACCTGGTAACTGAGCCCGCTATGGCCGCCCCCGAAGAGCCGCTGCGAGAGTACGTAGCCGGTCTGCAGAGGCGGCCGGTCACTGGCAAGCCATTCGCCGAAGACCGGGTGGCCACTGTGGCCATTGGCATAGAACCATTCGGCGAAGTAGTGGGGTATGTCGTTGTCGGCTGGAAGCGGGCCGTAGAAGCGGTTGGCTGACATCGAGATCGGCGATTCGGTGCCGCCGTGCAGGAACCCGAGGGCGACGAGGAAGACAGAGCCCAGCGCCCATAGCGCCAGCGGCGTCGCCAGTTGGCGCAGGAGCGCCGAGTCGACCCGGCCGCCGTACAGCGACCAGGCAACCGACAGGACCGAGCCGAAGAGGACGAAGTAGGAGAACGTTTCCCCCAGCGTTCGATCGCCATAGTAGGCCCAGAAATCCAGCATCGCGAGGATTCCGGTCGCGGCCAGGCCGATCGCCAGGAGGACCGGTACGACCCGGACCCCAAGCCGGGCGGCGATCAGTGTCGCGGCGATGCCGGGCAGCGCAGTGAGGACGAGGTGCGCGGCGAGGAGCGCGAGCATCGGGCGGAGAGGTTGCCACAGTCGCTTCAACGCGGGTGCACGACCCGACGCTGAGTAGACTCGCTTGCGATGGCTGAGCAGACGACGCCGATCGAGGCGCCCTCTGGCGCCGATGGCCAGGTCGAGTACGGGACTTTCTACTTCCGCCACGATTGCGGAGTGCCGTACGAGCGCAACGAGCACTGGCTGGGCTTTTTCGATCGTATCGCTGAGTCGATCGTTCGCGAATTCCACCCAGCGTCGGTGTTGGACGCCGGCTGCGCGATGGGGTTTCTGGTCGAGGAGCTGCGCAAACGCGGCGTCGAGGCGCGCGGGATCGACGTCTCCGAGTTCGCGATCTCGCAAGCGCACGAGTCGGTACGCGATCACTGCAGCGTCGCTTCGCTGACAGAGCCGCTGGGGCAGCGATACGACCTGATCGCCTGCATCGAGGTGCTGGAGCACATCCCGGCGGCCGATGCGGACGCGGCGATCGCCAACCTCTGCGCCGCCACCGATCGCCTGCTTATCTCCACCACCCCTCAGGACTACGGCGAGGCCACTCACGTCAACGTGCAGCCCCCCGAGGTCTGGTCGGCGGCGCTCGCCCGCGAAGGCTTCCTCCGCGACCTCGACCACGATCTCTCCTACCTGACCCCCTGGGCGGCCGTCTACAGCCGCCGCGAGGAGCCGCTTGCCGAGACGGTGCGCCGCTACGACCGCTCCTGGTGGCGCCTGCGGCACGAGGTCTCCGAGGTCCGCGACTCGCTGCTGAAGGCGCAGGACCGCCTGGCCGAGCTCGAGGCGGCGGCCGGAACTCGCAGCCAGTAAGGAGGAGATCCTGCGGCTGCGCGACCTGCTGGTCGGCAAGGACGCCGAGATCGGCGCCGCACGCGGGCAGCTGGCGGCGGTCGAACACCAGACGCAGCGGCTGGCGAACGTCGTCGGCCTCGCCCAGGCTCGGGTCCCGAGGATCATGCGCCTCGCCGCAGCCGTGCTGCGCCGGCTCCGAGCTCTGCGCCGGGGCTAGAGCAATGCCCAACCCCCGCTTCTCGATCGTCACGCCGGTCTACGAAACGCCGGCCGACGTGCTGTGGGCGATGCTGGAGTCGGTGCGGACGCAGACCTTCGGCGACTGGGAGCTGTGCCTCGTCGACGACTGCTCCGCCGAGCCGCACCTGGGAGAGATGCTCGACGAAGCGCAGGCCGGCGATCCCCGGATACGGGTCCAGCGCCGGCAGCAGAACGGCGGCATCGTCGCAGCCTCCAACGACGGTCTGGAGATGGCCCAAGGCGAGTTCATCGCCCTGCTCGACCACGACGACGAGCTGCACCCCGACGCGCTCGCGCACGTCCACGAGGCGATCCTCGCCAGGCCGGAAGCCGACTACGTCTATACCGACGAGGACAAGATCGACCGGGGCGGTCGCCACTCGGGTCCGTTCTTCAAGCCCGACTGGTCGCCGGAGCGGATGCGGACCCAGATGTACACCTGCCACCTCAGCGTCCTGCGCCGTTCGCTGGTCGAAGCGGTCGGTGGCTTCGACGCCGAGTTCGAGGGGTCCCAGGACTGGGACCTGGTGCTGAAGGTGACCGAGAAGGCACGAGCCGTGGTCCACGTTCCCAGGGTCCTCTACCACTGGCGCATGCTCGAGACCTCGGCGGCCGGCGGCGGCGAAGCGGCGAAACCATGGGCCTTCGAGGCGGGCAAGAGCGCGATCCAGGCGCACTGCAATCGCACAGGGTTGCCGGCCCGTGCCGAGCGCGACGAGACCGATGCCGGCGTCTACCACCTCGAGCCCGAACTCGAGGATCGACCGCCGGTCAGCATCGTCATTCCCACCGCTGGGCAGGTGCGAGAGGTCCGCTATGAGCCGGTGGTGCTGGTCGAGCACTGCGTTCGCAGCATCGTCGAGAAATCCACCTACGAGAACTACGAGATCGTCTGCGTCGTCGACGACTCGACCCCGCGGGACGTCCTCGAGGCGCTAGAGGCGATCGCCGGCGAGCGGCTGCGACTCGTCGACTATGACCGGCCCTTCAGCTTCTCGGCCAAGATCAACGTCGGCGCCGTTCGCAGCGAGGGCGAGCACCTGCTGCTGCTCAACGACGACATCGAGATCGCCACCCCCGACTGGATCGAGCGCATGGTGATGTACTCGGGAATCTCCGAGGTGGGGGCGGTCGGCGGACGGCTGCTGTGGGAGGACGGCCGTCTCCAGCACGTCGGCGTGCGCTTCGAAGAAGGGCTCCCCGGGCACCCGTACCACGGCTTCGCGGGTGATTTCAGGGGATACGGGAACAGCGTGCGAGTTGCCCAGAACTGCCTGGCGGTGACGGGGGCCTGCCTGATGACTCGGCGTGAGCTGTTCGAGGAGGGGGGTGGCCTGACCACGACCCTGCCGGTCAACTACAACGACGTCGACTACTGCCTGAAGCTTGTCGCCAAGGGCAGGCGAGTCGTCTACGACCCCGATCTCGTCATGTACCACTTCGAGTCTTCGAGCCGGTCCCCTGACGTCGAGGACTGGGAGAAGGAACTCTTCACGGAGAAATGGCTGCCGCACACGGCCGTCGACCCCTACTCGAACCCCCATCTGCGGCACGAATCGCCGCGACTGATCTCACCGTTCGCATGGGCGCTCCGTCGCCGGCCTCGGCTTCGGCGGCGGCGCCGGGCATCAGCTGGTACCGACGGATCTCAGTCGACTATGACGTAGGTGCGGTCGGGCAGGAACCGTGAGCGGCGCATCGGGTAGCGATCGAGGCCCAGAACCTCTCGGAAGGCGACGGTCTCCCCGGGGAACTCCGCCGCGTTCAACTCGTCCATTGCCAGCACCGAGCCCCGCACGAGGTGGGGGCGGATCGCCTCCAGGCAGGCTTTGGTCGGCTCGTAGAGCTGCATGTCGAAGTACGCGAGGGCGACGATCGTCTCCGGATGCTCGGCCAGGTACTCGTCGATCGTCTGCGTCGCGTCCCCGACCACCAGCTGGTGCTTGCGTATGTGCGACATCGGGTTCTCACGCTCGTGGCAGCTCATCAACTCCTCGAGGTGCTGTGGATGGCCCGATCCGACCGCGTAGGCACCCCGGTGGACGAGCGGGTCGTCCCCGTCCTCGGGACGAGCCTCAGGGTAGCCGGCAAAGGTGTCGAACCCGACCACGCGCCGGTTGTAGTTGTAGGGCTCGTGGACCGCGCGCAGCGACTCGAACAGCGTTAGGTTCGCGCCCCACCAGACGCCGAACTCCATGATCGCGCCAGGTATCCCGACGATCAGCTCGTAGAGCTCGTTGACCCACAGCAGCTTGGCGACCGTCGAACTGCGCATGTAGAGGGGCAGGTTGACCAGCAGGTCCTCGAGCGGAAGCGGCGTCTCCTCGAACAGCTGCTTCATCGTCTCCCGATTCTCACGCTGCTGCGCGGAAGCGCGAATGCTCAGCTGGGTGCCCTGGGCCTCGGTGGTGTCGGTCGAGTTATCGGTCATCGCGGCATGACGAGCCGATCGCGCCATCCGTGAAAGGTCGACGTACCGGCCACCGGTCGCAGTCCCGCCTTGATCAGGTTGCGCTGCGCGGGGATGTTGCCGTGCGCCGTGATCCCGATCATCTCGTCCGCCCCCTGTTCGGCACCCCATACCATTCCACGGCGCAAGCAAGCCGTGTACAGCCCCTTGCCGCGAGCCCAGGAGGCGACCGTCGAGAGCTGGAACGTGACCTCGGCGCCGCTCTGGGTGAACATCCCGAAGGCCGCGACCCGCCCCTCCACCTCGGCTACGTAGAAGGCTTCGGCGGCTTCCCCGGCGAGGCCGCGCAGCGCCCAGTCGACGTATATCTCCTCGCAGGCGTGAGACGAGAGGCGGGAGTCGGCGTGGTAGTGGCCGGCCAGGTCCTTGAACCCCTGCCGCGCCAGCTCGGCGACCGCGAGGGCATCGTCGGCGACCCCCGCACGGATGCCGGCGTCCCGCGACTGCAACCCAAGCGACCCCCTGTAGGTGATCTGGGTCTCAAGCAGGGTTAGTCCAGCGTCGGCTAGCGCTCTCGCCGCGGCCTGGTCCGCCCCGTCGCAACGCGCGATCAGCATCTCTACCTCGTGCTCGCGAGCGAAGGACAGGAGCGCCGGCACGGCAGCGGCGCTCACCCCGTCGGCGCGCGCGACCACGATGCCGAAGCGCTCGGAGTCGAGGGGCGAGAGCGATGCGACCTGAGCCTCCAATACACCTGAAACCTATCGCGACCGCCAGGGTGCTCTAAGGTCACCGCGGCATGGACGGGAAGGTCGAGCCACAAGCTCGTCGTGGCGCGGGCTTCCTGGGCGCGACGCGCTTCGACTGGTCACTGGTCCTTGGCGCGGTGGCGATCGGAATCATCGGCTACCTGATTGGCGATCGCACCGACTGGAGCGGCGGCTTCGGCTACGACGGGCGCTTCTACGGCGAGCTGGCCAAGAACTTCCCCTCCGCGGTCTTCGGCCACGGAGCTGTGATCCCGCCCGGGCTCGGCCATTACGAAGGCCCCCAGCTGACCGGCGTCGATTCCTACTACGCGTTTCGCATCTTGCCTTCGGGCATCGTCTGGCTCGGGCTGCAGGTGCTCTCGCTGTCGCCCACGGACGGGCACGTGGTCGGCCTCTTCGCCGGTCTCGACGCAGCGATGTTCGGCACCGCCGTCTTCTTCTGGTGCCTCAGCGCCAATCTGCTCGACCTCGGCGACCGCGCCAAAGTCCTCGGCGCGATTGCCTTGATCGTCAACTTCGCGGTGCTGAAGACCGGCAGCTACTACCCGGTGCTGACCGATCACGTCGCCTTCGGGCTCGGCTCGGCCACTCTCTACTTCTGGCTCCGCGGAGCGACGCCGTGGCTGGCGCTGTGCACCCTGGTCGCTTGCTTCGCTTGGCCGCCGTTCCTCGTCGTCGGTCCCCTGCTGCTGCTCTTCCCCGCGCCCACCGACGCCCGTGAGCGGCTCGCCGCCGAGGCAGCCCAGCCGGGGCCGGCGAGCTGGCGACCGGCGCCCTTCGGCCTCGCGATCGGCGCCGTCGTCGGGCTCGCGGCGGTGACGACGCTGACGGTCATCCAGCTGCAGGGCTATCGCAGCGTCGAGGGAACCGAACAGCTGCCGCTGTTCCCGCTCAGCGCGTTCGCCACCGGCCTCTATGTGGCGGCCGTCGTCGCCTTCCTGCTGCCGCACGGGGGCGTCGGGAAGCTGGTTCGCATCGTTCGCTCGATATCGCTCTGGCACATCGCGACCGCGGCGACGCTCGTCGTCGCCGTCCTCGTCGCCGGCTCGCTGTTGGCACGGCGACCTGGGTTCGCCGCCTCGGACCTCTTCAAGGACGCCCTCTGGTCGACCACGCTCGACCCGGGGCTGTTCCTGGTCGTCTTGGTCGGCTATTACGGGCCGATCCTCCTGCTCATCGGCGCGGACTTCCCGCGAGTCGCCGCCAGCGCCTGGCGCCTCGGCCCCGGCATGGCGGGGGTGCTCGGGATCGGGCTGCTGAGCGCGCTGCTGAGCCAGCCGCGCGAGGTGATCGAGGTCTTTCCCTTCCTCGTCCTCGCCGGCGTACTCGCCACCCGTCGCATCTACCCGACGTCGCGGCTGGCGATCGCCGGCTTCCTCGTCCTCTCGCTGGCGCTGTCGCGGGTCTGGCTCCATATCGGCAGCATCGGCTTCGACACCTCGCGGCTGCAGGAGTTCCCGGCACAGCGCTACTTCATGGCGACCGGGACCTGGACCCCGCCGTCGATGTACGCGGTCCAGCTCGGCGCGGTGATAGTCGTCGGGGCGCTGCTCTGGCTGATCGCCCGGGCTGCCCGCCGGCCCGGCCCGCCGGTCGAGGAAAGCGCGGGGACGGACTTCGGCTACCGCTCCAGCTCGGCGTAGCCGAAGCCGGAACGGCCGCGACCGTTGCCGTTGTAGAAGAGGAAGGTCCGCTCGCCGCTTCGAGCGATGCTGCCGTAGGCGACCATCTCCGAGTCCCAGCCGCTCGGAGAGACGTCGATGCCGACCTCCGCGTCTCGGCGCTCCCAGGTCGTTCCGTCAGGCGAGCGCGCGAACCCGAGCCGATAGTCCTTCGACCGGGTGCGGATCGAGTACATCATCGCCAGGCCGTCCTCGTCCTCCCAGACCCAGGGGCGGCCGAATGCGTGCTCGTCCTCGTCGGCGAAGTCGATGCAGACCTGGCCCCTGTCGCCCCACGAGACGCCGTCGGCAGACTCGATGTAGCGGAGGTTGTAGACGGGCAGCGGCTTCTCGCCGACCTTCGTCCACTCCCCTCCCCCGACGTACCACATCTGAAAGACACCGCCCACCTGCCGCACGAACGCGGAGGTCCGGTTCAGCGGCTCGGCGTCGCCGCGCTCGAGCACCGGGACCCGCTGCACGCGCTCGAACGACTCGCCTCCGTCCGAGGAGACCGCGAGGCCCTGGAACTGGAAATAGCGGACCTTCGACCCCATCTGGTAGCCGACGTAGTACATGAAGAGGCGATCCCCCACCGGCACGACGCAGGTCGGGACGACGCCGTTTTCGTCGAACATGCCGGGGTCGCCGATGTCGAGGACGGGGCGCGGGGAGACGGCGACGATCCGACTCGGATTGGCCGCCTCGACGTCGACATAGCCGACCCGCCCGACCGTGTCGGCATCGCAGAAGGCGACGTAGAGCCGCAGCACGCCGCCGGCGCGGAGGTGGGGCGTGGGCGGGAAGGCGTAGTGCCGGGCCCAGCGCTCGTCTCCGGGCGGAACGTAGAGGAGCCCTCGCTTACGCCAGCGCAAGCCGCCTCAGCTCTCCGTCGACACCGACGCGGGCGAGAGCTCGTCGCTCACCGCTTCGACGATCCGGTCGACCTCGGCGTCGGGAAGGCCGACCCAGAGCGGCAGCCGCACCATGCGGATGGCGAGCTCGTCGGTGCGGCTCAGGTCCCCGACCGACCGGCCCCAGCGACGACCGGCACGCGTCCCGTGCAGGGGGACGTAATGGAAGATCGCCGCGATGCCGCGCTCCCGCAGACCCGCGATCAGCTTGTCTCGCAGCTCGCCGGAGGGGAGCAGCAGCCAGTAGGCCTGCCCGTTGTGACGGCACCCCTCGGGCACCACCGGCCTGCGCACGAGCTCCGCCGACTCGAGCGAGGCGAAGCCGGCGTGGTAGCGCTCCCAGCTGGCCACGCGCTGCGCCACGATCCGATCGGCGGCCCCCAGCTGCGCGTAGAGGAAGGCCGCCGTGATCTCGCTCATGAGAAACGAGGAGCCGACGTCGAGCCAGGTGTATTTGTCTATCTCCCCGCGGAAGAAGCGGGCCCGGTCGGTTCCCTTCTCGAGCAGGATCTCGGCCCGGTCGACGAGCTCGGGGTCGTTGACCAGCAGCGCGCCTCCCTCGCCGCTCGACAGCGTCTTGGTCTCGTGGAAGCTGAGCGCCCCCAGCTTGCCGAGGGATCCCAGTGCCCGGCCGAAGCGACTGGCCATGACCCCCTGCGCGGCATCCTCGATCACGATCGCGCCGGCGTCATCGGCAATCGCCCCGATCGTGTCCATGTCGCAGGCGATGCCGCTGTAGTGGACGGGGACAATTGCCCGGGTGCGAGGACCGACCGCGGCCTCCAGCTGCTCGCAATCCAAGTTCAGGGTGTCGGCGCTGACGTCGACGAAGACCGGGGTGGCGCCGCGCAGCACGAAGGCGTTGGCGGTCGAGGGGAAGGTGAAGGACGGCATCACGACCTCGTCGCCGGGGTTGACGCCGCCCAGCAGGGCAGCCATCTCCAGGGCTCCGGTGCACGAATGCGTGAGCAGGACCCGGGCGGACCCGCTCCACTCCTCGAGCCACGTCGCGCAGCGCTTGGTGATCGCGCCGTTGCCCGAGAGTTGGCCGTGCTCGAGGGCCTCGGCCACGTACTTCAGCTCGTTGCCGACGGTATAGGGCCGGTTGAAGGGAGTCTGCGCGTCGGCCACCGGAGGTACGCCATGATAGCCCGATGGCAACGGCGCCAGTGGAGGGCTATGACCCCGAGCTCTTCGCCCAGATCGCCGTTCTCGAGGACGCGAGCTTCTGGTTCGCGGAGCGGAACCGCCTGATCCTCTGGGCGCTGCGCCGCTACGCGGCCGAGCCGAAGGCCTATCTCGAGGTTGGATGTGGGACCGGTTACGTGCTCGCCGCCGTGCGGTCGGCCTTCCCGGCGACCCGGTGCGTGGGCGTGGAGCCGTTCGAGGCGGCGCTGGAGATCGCCAGGCGCCGCGTCGCCGACAGCGAGCTGCGCCGCGGCGATGCGGCGGGCCTCGAAGAGGAGTCGGCCTTCGACGTGGTCGGCTCGTTCGACGTGCTCGAGCACATAGCCGACGACGCCAGGGCGCTCGAAGCGATGGCGCGCGCGCTGCGACCGGGCGGCGTCCTCGTCGTCACCGTCCCCCAGCACCGCTGGCTGTGGAGCGACGCGGACGAGCGCGGCGGCCACGTCCGGCGCTACCGCCGAGACGAGCTGATCGAGCGAGTCCACGCGGCCAACCTCGAGATGATCCGCTGCACGTCGTTCGTGACCACGCTGTTGCCGGTGCTCAGCGCCAACCGGTGGCTGCGGCGCCAGCGCCCGCCAAGCGACCCGCTGAGCGAGCTGCGGATGGCGCCGTGGATGCAGTCGGCGCTGCGACCGGCGCTGGCGCTCGATCGACTGGCGATCCGCGCGGGGCTGAACCTGCCGGCCGGGGGGTCGCTGCTGCTCGTCGCCAGGCGACGCCCCTAGGCTCCGGCGAACCTGTCCGAAGCGACTAGCCTGTCGGCCACATGGGTGGCGAAATCCCCATCCCTCCCTTCCATCTCAGCGCCCGCATGATGCACGGTGCGGATCTCGAGAATGCCAGGGCGGAGTACCTGGAAAGGGGCGAACAGACTCGGGAAGCGATCGAGCGGGCCCTGCCCGGCGACTGGAGCTGGGCGAGGAAGAGTGTGCTCGACTTCGGCTGCGGGGCGGGGCGCGCGATCCGGCACCTGGTCCCCCTCGCTCCAGAGTGCGATCTCTGGGGAAGCGACATCGACGCTCAGTGCATCGAGTGGGACAAGCGGCACCTGAGCCCGCCCGCGTCGTTCGTCGTCAACGAGGAGGTCCCGCCGCTGCCCTTTCCCGCCGGCAGGTTCGACCTCGTCTACGCGTTGTCGGTCTTCACCCACATCACCACGCACTGGCCGGCCTGGCTCCTGGAGCTCGACCGGATACTGGCCCCCGGCGGCCGGCTCATCGTCACGATCATGAGCGAGGGAATGTGCAAGGCGGTGTCCGGCGAGGCGTGGGACGAGAAGAACATCGGCATGAACGTGTACGAGGCCGGTCAGGCCTGGAGCTTCGGCGGGCCGATGGTCCTGCACTCCCCCTGGTGGATAGAGGAGCACTGGGGTCGGCTGTTCGAGATCGAGCGACTGTTGCCGCGCGGCTTCCACGGGGACACCGTCGGGCCCGGGCAGGACGACCAGGGCGTGGTCGTCCTCCGCAAGGCGTCGAGGACGGCGACGGCAGAAGATCTCGAACGCATCGACCCCGGGGAGGCGCGAGAGGCACCCGCCCTGTACCACGACCTCTTGCACCTGCGGGCCGAGGTGGCCAGTCTCCGCGCCCAGATCAAGAGCTCTCCCGACCCGATATCCGGGCGAGAGGGCCTGGCGGCAGTCGGGACCGCGGTCAAGCGCCGATTGCGGCGGTGAGCGCTAGGCCCCGATCCGCTCGGCGACCGAGTAGGACGGCCGCCCCATCACCCGCGGGTACATCCGCGCCAGGTACTCGCCGATGACACCGATCGCGAACAGCTGGGCGCCGGAGAAGATCGAGATCGCCGAGGCGAGGAAGGGGAAACCCGGCACGGAGTCGCCCTCGGCGACGTAGCGGACGAGCACGTAGGCCAGCAGGCCGATCCCGAGCGCGGTGCAGGCGAACCCGAGCACGCTCGCCGCCCGCAGCGGCCGCGAGCTGAACCCGACCATGATGGTCAGCGCGTGACGCATCAGCGAGCGGACCGAGTACCCGGAGCGCCCGTGGGTGCGAGCGTCGTGCGGTACCGGCACCTCGGCGACGCGGTTAGTCGACCACAGCAGCAGCGCGTCGAGGGAGACATAGGGCCCATCGAAGCCCTCGAACGCGGTTCGCAGCTCGGTGCGGAAGGCCCGCAGGGCACTGATGCTGGCGATCATCGGCTCCCCGGTCGCGATCCGCATCAGGCGCTTCGAGGCTCGGGTCACGAGGCCGCGGATGGCGCCGTGTCTGAGCCTCTCCGCCTGTCCGTAGACCAGATCCGCACCATTATTCATCGCCTCGAGGAGCAGCGGGATCGACTCGGGCCGGTACTGGAGGTCGTCGTCGAGGGTGACGACCCGCTCCCGTTCCACGGCCCGCACTCCGGCGAGGAGCGCGTTGTGCTGTCCGTAGTTCCGCGAGAGGCGCAGGCCCCGCACCGATCCCCCCGCGGTGGCCAGCGCCCGGACTTCCTCCCAGGTCCCGTCGTCGCTGCCGTCGTCGACGAGCACCAGCTCGTAGGGGACCGAGGCGGCATCGAGGACGGCTCCGACACGATCGGCGAGCTTGGCAAGGTGCCCCTGCGACCGGTAGACCGGCACGAGGACGGAAACGCCCTCTCGCAGCTCCCGTGGCTCGGCCACCGTCATCCGCCCAGCTCGAGCCGATAGGTGTCGTAGGCAACCGCGCGCGCGCCGAAGCTCTCCTTGTTCCTGATCAGGCCGGCGTTGAGGGCACGGCCTTCATCGGTGGTGGAGATGCCGAAGTCGAACCAGCGCTTGTCGCGGTACTCGACGTCGATCAGGAAATCGATCGCGGCATCGAGCGCGTGCTCGGCGTAGCCTCGCTCGGTCGCGGCGATGTACTGCGCGTGCGCGACCACGCCGGTCTCGTACACCACCATCCCCCCGAGCATCTCACCTTCGCGCCGCGCGGAGAAGAGCTTGATGTTCTCCGGAAACCTCGCCGCCAGCAGCTCCATCTCCTCGGGGCTGTGGACCGGCGCCACACCGTGGCGTCTCTGCAGAGCCTCGCCGTCCATCCGCATGAACTCGGCGAACTCGGTGTCGCGGCCGACCCGCAGCCCCGACTTCGCCGCCTGGCGAAGCGCCGCGCGGCGCCCCTTCGTGTACCGGAGCCGGCCGTCCGGCCGCAGCGCCGCGGAGCAGTCCCTTCGCACCAGCTCCGCCCCCTGGAGGAAGAGCGCGTAGAGGTCCTCCTCGGCCGGCACCGTGTGGTAGATGTGCGGGACGGCCTTGTAGAGAAGTGTGCGAACGCCGTCCCTTTGCAGGCGCCCCACCACCTCGTCCATCGCGGCGATCGTGCGGCGGGTGGTCAGCTCTGGCGTCGAGAGCAACCCACCGAAGGTGAGGCCGCCGTGGCTGACGACGACGTCACCCTGGCGGGACGCCGGCAGCAGCGCGACTGGCGTCTCGCCGTCCTGGACCACCAGGGATGCGTCCTCGAACCGGTCTCGGTGGTACTCCATGTAGTCCCGCAGGAAGAGGAAGTGGCCGCTCCGGGAAGCCCCGACGAGAGCGTCCCATCGAGTCTTGTTCGCGGCCTCGTAGGCTCGCACCGCCAATCCGCTGTCGGATCCGCTTCCCACGACGAGGCGCTGTCCTAGGCCTTGACTTCCCGCACGCCGAAGGTCTCGAAGCTGTCGTGCTCGAGGGGCCGTGCCGGGTTGCCGACGTAGACCCGACGCGGCTCGGTGTCCTTGACGACCACTGCCCCGGCGCCGACGACACAGTCGGGAGCAACGGTGAGGTTGTCGGCGAAGCAGCTGTTGACGCCGAGGAAGCAGGCGCTGCCGATCTTGCAGAACCCCGAGATGACGACATGGGAGGAGACGAAGCAGTGGTCGTCGATCGAGGTCTGGTGGCCCACGTGGTTCCCGCTCCAGAGGATGACGTTGTCGCCGACGCGCACGCCGTACTGCAACACGTTGTTCTCGAACACGAACGAGTTCTCGCCGATCTCGACGTCCCGCCATACAAACGCGTGGGAGCTCACATATGACTCGCAGGTGTACCCCAGCTCTTTCACCTCGCGGTAGAGGCGCATCCTCACCCGGTTGAGCTGGGTCGAGGAGATGGCGACGAACGCCCGGTGGTCATCGGGGCCGTATCGCTCGGCCATCTCGTCGAACGGCACGACCGGCCGGCCGAACAGCTCGTCCCGGTCGCGGAACTCGGCCTCGACCGCAAAGGCGACGACCTCGTGGGGGGAATCGTGCGTGAAGTATTCGCAGGCCAGCTCCCCCTGCTCGCCCGCGCCGACGATCACGATCTTTCTTCCACTGGTCATCGCGTCTCCTTCGCTAGAGAACCCACCGCTCGACCCACTCTACGATCCGGCGGTTGTAGTCGA
>WNFM01344268.1_pt1 | contig 63313 bp, 52 predicted proteins | sample 5400271 | NCBI WGS metagenome assembly WNFM01 (sample SAMN13153352, study PRJNA577476) | soil metagenome | isolation source: 60 cm saprolite on Douglas fir-dominated hillslope | place: USA:California | collected 2013-09-17
GGAATCGACACCGGGTCCTTCAACTGCCCGGCGAAGTCTCCGAGCCCGGATCCCAGGACGATGGCAACATCGGGGGTTCCGACTCCGGCGCGTTGCTTTATCGCGCTTACGGCTTCATCGACCCTCTGGAGATAAGTCATCGGTTTTTCGCTACCAGTTTCCGGCTTTCGGCTTTCGGCTTTCGGCTTTTGGCTCACAGCAGGAAACCCGCGATCGTCGCGGTCACGAAGTTGGCGAGCGTCCCGGCGAGCATCGCGCGGAAGCCGAGACGCGCGAGGTCGTGGCGCCGGGTGGGCGCGAGCGCGCCGATGCCGCCGATCTGGATGCCGATCGAGCTGAAGTTCGCGAACCCGCAGAGCGCGAACGTCGCGATCGTGAAGGACTTGGGATCGAGCGACGACTGCATGGGGCCGAGCTTCGCGTAGGCGACGAACTCGTTGAGGGCCATGCGCGTGCCCAGCAAGTCGCCGATGACGGGTGCGTCGTGCCAGGGCACACCCATCGCCCAGGCAATCGGCGCGAACCCCCACCCGAAGATCATCTGGAGGCTGAGGTGCGCGAGCCCGAGGATCGCGTTGACGAGCGCAATGAGCGCGATGAACGAGATGAGCATGGCGCCGACGTTCAGTGCGAGCGCCAGCCCCTCGCTGGTCCCCCGCCCCGCCGCGTCGATCACGTTGACGTCGGTCCGCTCGATCTCGAGCTTCACGCTTCCCATCGTCTCGGGCAGCTGCGTTTCCGGGACGAAGATCTTCGCCATCATCAGCGTCCCGGGCGCCGTCATGATGACGGCCGTGAGCAGGTGCTCCGCCTTGATGCCGAACAGGATGTAGGCCGCCATGATGCCGCCCGAGATGTGCGCCATCCCGGCGGTCATGACCGTCATCAGCTCCGACTCGGTCATGCGCGGCAGGAACGGCCGGATCGTCAGCGGCGCCTCGGTCTGCCCCATGAAGATGCTGGCCGCCACGTTGAGCGACTCCGCGCCGCTCGCCCGCATCACGCGGTGCATCACGACCGCAAACGCGCGGACGACGAGCTGCATGATGCCGAAGTAATAGAGGATGGCGAAGAGCGCCGCGATGAAGATGATCGTCGGCAGGACCTGGAAGGCGAAGATGACGCCGTACTGCGCGCCGTCGGGCCCCAGGACCGTCGTCATGATCTTCGGCCAGACCACCTTGCTGCCGAGCGGCCCGAACACGAAGCTGGACCCGACGAACGCGAAATCGAGCAGGTGGTTGATGACGCTCGCGAGGGCCTTGAACACGCGCTGGCCGATCTCGGTCTTCAGCACGATGAGCGCAAACAGGATCTGGAGGCTCAGGCCCCACACGACCGTGCGGCGGTCGATGGCCCGCCGGTTCGTGGAAAAGCAGTACGCGATCGCCAGGATCACGATGAGCCCCGTCAGCGGCTGGAGGCGCGGGAGGTGCCCGAAGTTGGCCGCCACGGCGCAGACTCCGGCGGCCGCCGCGGCGATGCCGATCACGGCGAAGTCCCGGCCGTCGTACGGCACGCGCTTCGGGGGCTGGTACGCGATCTCGCCGGTCACACCGTGTTCCGTCGTGGCCATCAGGCCGTCCTTTCTTTGCCGGGGGGCTTCGCCCCGCCGGACCCCCCAACTCGCTCGCTCGCGGGGACCCCACGATCCCCGCTCCGCTCACGAGGCTCGCTCGCTGTCGCTCGTTGTTTACTGGGGGGCTTCGCCCCCCAACCCCCGACTCGCTCGCTCGCGGGGGCCCCATGATCCCCGCTCCGCTCACGAGGCTCGCTCGCTGTCGCTCGTTCGCGGGTCATTTGGGGCGACCTGCGATCCGGTCCAGCACCAGCGCAGGGGCCGCCACCGCGGCGTCGCCGATCTGGATGGCCGCTTCGAGCAACCGCCGCGCGTCTGCCAGTCCGTGCCCGTTCCGGTGGTGAATCTCGACGATGGGATCGCCGGCCTTCACACGCGTCCCCACGGGCGCCACGATCATGAAGCCGACGGCCGGATCGATCGCCGCGTCGAGCCGATCGCGGCCCGCGCCGAGTCCGACCGCCGCACGCCCGACCCCCTCCGCGCGCATCGCCGCGACGACGCCGTCACGCGGCGCGGCCAGGACGTCCCTGTCGGGGGCGGACGGCAGGCGGCCGTAATCGTCGATGACCCGTGGATCGCCGCCCTGGTTCCGGACGATCTCGCGCAGCTTCTCCACCGCCGCGCCGGAGGCGAGTGCCTGGCGCACACGGGCGGTCGCCGCGGCAACGTCAGGCTGGAGGCCGCTCAACACCAGCATCCGCGCCGCGAATTCGACGGACAGCGACTCCAGCCCGGCGGGCCCGTGTCCCTTCAGCGTCTCGATGGACTCGATGATCTCGAGCGCGTTGCCAACGGCGAGCCCGAGCGGGGCGTCCATCCGCGTGAGGACGGCTTCGGTGCGCACGCCGGCCAGCTCTCCCGTGTCGACCAGCGAGCGCGCCAGCGCCCGCGCGTCGCTTTCGGTCTTCATGAACGCCCCGTCGCCGCACTTCACGTCCAGCACCAGGCCGCCGATGCCTTCGGCGATCTTCTTGCTCATGATCGAGGCGGTGATGAGGGGAATGCTTTCGACCGTGCCCGTCACGTCGCGCAACGCATACAGCTTGCGATCGGCCGGCGCGACTTCCGACGTCTGACCAATCAGCGCGCAGCCGATCGTCCGGACGGCGCGCCGAAGCTCGTCGAGCGAGAGGGCGGTCCGAAACCCGGGAATGGACTCCAGCTTGTCGAGCGTGCCCCCCGTATGGCCGAGCCCACGGCCCGACATCATCGGGACGTAGGCGCCGCACGCGGCCGCCAGCGGGGCGAGGATGATGGAGGTCTTGTCGCCCACGCCGCCCGTGCTGTGCTTGTCCACGGCGACGCGCGGAAGGCCGGGATAGTCGACCTTGACCCCCGATCGGACCATGGCGCCGGTCAGAAACCCGGTCTCCTCGGCGGTCATCCCCCGGAGGACGATTGCCATCAGGAGCGCCGAGGCCTGGTAGTCGGGGAGGGAGCCGTCGGTCACCCCAGCCACGAACCATTCCAGGGCGGCCCGGTCCAACTGGCCCCCATCCCGTTTGGTGCGAATGAGATCGACGGCTCTCATGAACCCGGGGAGTATAATTCACCGCGCCGTTTCCCTTCGCATGGCGGATGCCCCAACCCTGTCGCCGGAAGTCTCCCGGAGCGTTTCGGCGCTTGCCCGGACGCTGGTTGCCGCGGCGCGGAGCTGGGCGCTGTACCCGCCGGACCATCCGGCCGTGAGCGGGTCGCTCGATCGCCTCCGGATCGCCATCGCCGAGGCCCGCGACGGACAGGTCTTCGCGTTCGGCGTCACACCCGACACGCTGCTCGTCGCGGGGATTCCGGCCGGCGGCCGGGACGCCGGCGCCATCGCGGAAGCCGCCCGCTGGCTGCACGACCGGGACATCCTGCAGCTGACCTTCGCGGGCGACGTGAGCGTCCCCGTGCTCCAGCGCCTGCTCGGGGTGCTCTCCGAAGACTCGCGGATCATCCGGCGGCGCGGCGGACCGGCCAAAGTCTGGGCGGAAGAAGGCGACACCGCCGTCACGCTCCAGCAGATCGACTTCAGCCAGGTCCTCGAGGATCGCGACGTCACCAATCCGGTGCGCCGCAAGGACGATATCTGGCGGTCGATCGTCCGGGGGATCCTCGACCGGAAGAAGCCGGCCGACAAGACCGCGCAGGCGCGGCTGCTCGAGATCTCCGGCGACGTCACGGCGATCGGCGAGCTGGCGAACGACGTCATCGCGCCGCACCACACGATCGACGGATCGCCGATGCTGACGTCACAGGCGGCGGCGGTCGTGGCGGCTTATCATTACCTCGTCGGCATCGTCGACGTGCTGTCTCCCGAGCGCCGGCAGGAGGTCATGCAGAACCTCGCGGCGGCCACGGCGAACCTGAACCCGCACGTCGTCATGCAGATGCTGTCGGGCGGGGCGGCGGGCGCGGGCGGCGACGCGGCCGCCGACGGCGTCATCCCGGGCATCGTCGACGCGATGGACGACACGCGCGTCGCGCAGCTGCTCGCGACGACCCTGGCGATCGAGGGCCAGGCGACGGAGCGCCTCGCAACCGTGTTCAACACCATCGCCACCGACGACGATCGGAAGACGCGCGTGCTGAGCCTGACCCGGCGGCTGCTGAGCGAGACCGATTTCGGACGGCAGGACGCGTTCCAGAGCCTGTGGTCCTCGATGGAAGAGTTGCTGCTCACCTACAACGAGCGCCCCTTCGTCTCCGCGTCCTATCGGACCGGGCTCGACCAGGTGGGCGGCCGGGCCGACCGGATGGCCTCCGACGTGCCGGCGGATCTCGTCGAGATGATGGACTCGCTGGGGCAGGACAACGTCCGGCGCCTCTCGGTCCGGCTGCTGATCGACTTGCTGACGATCGAGAAGGATCCCGGGCGCGCGCCGGAGCTGGCGCGCGACGTCGCGGCGCTGACCGAGGATCTGCTGCTCGCGGGCGACTACGAGTCCACGCTCGCCGTCGTCGTGGCGCTCCAGAGCCAGGCGGCGGACACGAGGGCGGTCGCCAGCCAGAGCAGCCGCCTCGCGCTCGACAGCGTGGTCAGCACGGCGCCGTTCGTCGAGACCGCCGGCGTCCTTGGCGACATGGCGGAGGCGGAAGCGGCGTTGTTCGCGGACATCTGCCGCCGCATCGGCCCGGCCGCCACCGACGCGCTGAAGGCGCAGCTGGAGCCGGAGGCCGACACGCCGGGCCGGGCGCGCGCGACGGCCATCATCCGGCAGTACGGCGCGAAAGCGGTCGGCCGCCTGAGCTCGGTCGCCGGATCGAAGCGCTGGGCGGCGCAGCGCAACGCGGCGGAGCTCCTGGGAGAGATCGGCGCGGCTGAAGCCGTGCCGCTGCTGCAGCCGCTCCTCCGCGGCCAGGACGCGCGGGTGACGACGGCGGCGGTGCGCGCGCTGTCGAACATCAAGGACCCGGCGGCGGCGCGCTCCGTCCACACGGTCCTCCGCGCCGCGACGGGCGAGCAGCGCCGCGCGGTCGTCGACGCGCTGGTGGCGCAGCGCGACGCGCGCGTCGTCCCGGTGCTGGTGCGCATCGTCGAAGAGAGCGACCCGTTCAGCGCGGACCACGCGATCGTGCTGGACGCGCTCGACGCGCTGTCGCGCGTCGGCGACGACCAGGCGGTGCCGGCGCTCTCGACGCTCATGCGGAAGAAGAAGCTGCTCGCGTGGAAGAAGACGCGGGCGCTGAAGGAACAGGCGGTGGCGGCCCTGCGCGCCATCAAGACGCCCGCCGCGGCGCGCGCGATCGAGGACGCCGCGAAGACCGGCGACCGCCTGCTGCGGAAGCTGGCGCAGACGGGAGGCTAGACGCGATGGCCGAATCCTCCGCCTTTGCCTCCGACGACCTGGTCCGGCGCCTCGCCGCGGCGATCCGCGGCGCGTCGCTCTATTCGCCGGGTCACCCGCTCGTGCAGCGCGGCGTCGACGCGCTCGCCGGGCTCTGCGCGTCGATCATCCAGTCGTCCGACAGCCTCGTCATCGGGTTCATCGGGGACGAGGTCGTGGTGAACGCCGAACGGCTGCCGAAGGCCGCCGCGGCGCTGGTCGGCTTCGCCCGCGACATGCGCGAGCGGGAAATCGAGAAGATCACGATCCAGCGCGGCGTGACCCGGGAGGAGCTGCGCGCCTTCATCTTCGAGCTGGCGGATCGGCGCGCCGCGCTCCCGCTGACGACGCGGCTGCGCCAGAAGGCGGTCACCCGCATCGTGATCGGGCGCCTGTCGCTCGAGCAGGACGACGACGACCCGGCCACGGGGATCGTCGCGGCGCGCAAGATGTACGGCACGGCGGTCGAGACGGCCGAGCAGCTCTGGCAGGCGGCCAAGTCGGGGGACAAGCCGGATCCGAACGCGGCGCGCAAGATCATCGACAGCCTCGCGAAGCTGGTCGGCGGGGATCGGACGTCGCTGCTGGCGCTGACCGCGCTCAAGCGGTACGACAATTACACGTTCACCCACATGGTGAACGTGTCGGTCTTGGCGATGGCCCAGGCGCGATCGCTGAACATGGACGGGACCCTGCTGCGCGAGTTCGGGTTCGCCGCGCTGATGCACGACATCGGCAAGGTGGAGACGCCGCAGGAGGTCCTGAACAACCCGGGTAAGCTGTCGAAGGAGGAATTCGAGATCATGCAGCGGCACGTCGTGGATGGCGCGCACATCCTGCGGCGCACGCCCGAGATGCCCGCGCTCGCCCCGATCGTCGCCTTCGAGCACCACCTCCGCCAGGACCTGTCGGGGTACCCGACGAACGTCGGACACCGGAACCTGAATCTCTGCACGCAGATCGTCAGCATCGCGGACGTCTACGACGCGTTGCGCAGCAACCGCGTGTACCGCGAAGGGCTGTCGAGCGATCGCATCAAGTCGATCATGGCCAAGAAAGACGACCCCGCCTTCAACCCGCGGCTCCTGCGGCGGTTCATCAATCTGATCGGCATGTATCCCATCGGCACACTGGTCCGGCTGACCAACGGGGAGATCGGCGTCATCACCCACGAGCACCCGACGGACCCGTTCCGGCCCCAGGTGAAAATCGTCCGCGATCGGGACGGGGGCGAGCTCGACGAGGCGCAACTGGTGAACACGTGGGAGCCTGACGGCCGCGGCGACTACACGTGGGCGGTGGTCGAGGCCGTCGATCCGGACGCCGCGGGCATCGACCCGCTGGCGTACATGTAACGCGATGGCAGAGCTCCGCGCACCGCTCGACGACGCCATGGCCCTGCGGCTCGCGGAATTCGCGCGCGCCTGCAAGGCCGCGCTGCGCGCGGTGTCGCTCTACCCGGGCGGGCACCCGGCGATCGGCTCGACGCTCGGCCGGCTCACGGAGCTGACCGCGGCGTTGACGGCGCAGGGGCCGTTCACGCTCGAAGTGCGCCCGCGCGCGATTTACGTCCACGACGCGGCGCCCGCGAAGGCCGACGCGGCGGTCATCGAGCTCTCCGAGGTGTTGCGGCGGCAGCTCGTCGGCACCTTGACGCTGAACCACGGCGTCGACACCGAGTCCTGGCGCACGCTGCTGATGCTGCTGTCGCGTCCGGCGGACGAAGTACGGGCCGACGGCGGGATCGGGAGTCTGTGGGGGACGGCCGGCGGCCCGAGCATGGAGATCGTCGAGATCGACTACGCGGAGGTCCTGCGCGACAAACAGGGGGACGCGGCCGCCGTCGATCGGCTCATCGCCGCCGCCCTGAGCGGCGCGCAGCTCGAGCTCGACGAATCGGCGATGCGCCTGCTGATGGATCTCGTGGGCGATCCGGCGCGGCTCGCGCTGTTGATGCAGCAGCTCGAGGAGCGCACCGACGGATCGCCGGGCGCCGTCCGGGTCGGGGCCTTTCTGAACATCGTGCGCAGCCTCGCGGAGTACGTCGGCCGGACGAACCCGGGGCAGCTCGATCAGACGCTGAAACAGGTCGGTCAGGCCGCGGGCCGGCTCTCCGCGGACGCGATGCTCGAGCTCCTGGTGCGGCGGGCGAAGCCCGAAGCCATGGCCGGGTCGGTCGACGTGGTCAGCGCGATGGTGCACCGGATGAGCGACTCCGCGGTCGCGGGCTTCGTCTCGGGCTCGGTCATCGCCGAGCGCGGCCCCACCGATCGCCTCGCCCAGGCCTTCCACGCGCTCGTGCCCGACGCCGACCGGCAGCGGCAGCTCCTCTCGCTCGCGGAATCCGACGTGGCGGCGTCGGAGCTCGGGCAGGAGGCCGCCTTCCAGGAGCTCTGGCAAAAGGTCGAGGCGATGCTGACGTCGTACTCGGACGAGAAGTTCGTCTCCGACGCGTACGCCAGGGAACTGAGCGGCGCCCGCGCGCGCGCCGTCGACGTCGAGTCCGCGAGCGACGACCCCCCCGACCGCGTGGCGGGCTGGCTGGCGACGGTGGCGGACGCCGCGCTGCGCAACCTCGACAGCCTGCTCCTGGCGGATCTGCTGCGCATCGAGGAAGACGGCGCGCGCTGGCGCGATATCGCGGAGACGGTGATCTCGCACACCGAGGACCTCGTCCGCGTCGGGTATTTCGAGCAGGCGCTCCATCTCGCCGAATCGGTGGCGACCGAGGGGGCCCGCGTGCCCGCGCGGAACGAGCCGGCGCGCGCCGTGCTCGACCGGCTCGGCCGCGGGACCATGATGCGCCACGCCGCGAAGCAGCTCCGGACCGGGGACGACCTCAGCTACGAGCGGCTGAAGCGGCTGGCGCACGGCATCGGGCCCGCCGTCATCGCGCCGCTCGCCGAAGCCCTCTCGGCGGAGCAGGACGCGCGGTCGCGGCGCCGGCTGCGCGACATCCTCGTCGAGTTCGGCGCGGCCGGCCGCGAGTCCGTGCAGCAGTTGATGAACGCCGCCAACTGGGAAGTCCGGCGCACCGCCGCGTTCCTGCTGCGCGAGTTCGGCGGCGCCGAAGGGCTGAAGGAGCTCCAACCCCTCCTGAAAGACACGGAGCCGCTCGTCCAGCGCGAGGCGATCCAGGCGCTCGTGCTCAACGGCACCGACGCGGCCTCGCAAGTCCTGCTCGAGGCGCTGACCACCACCACCGGGCGCCCGCGGGAAGCGCTCATCGCGGAGCTGGCGTCGATGCGCGACGAGCGCGCGGCGCCGCTCTTCTGCTATCTGGTCCGCCACCTCGATCGGAAGGCGTTTCACGGGGTCTACGTCGGCGCGATCGACGCGCTCGGATCGTTCGGCGGACCCGACGCCGTGGAGGCGCTGAAGGACGCGCTCGCGAGCGGCACCTGGATGGCGCCGTTCCGGACGCGCCGGACGCGGGCCTCCGCCGCGCGGGCACTGGGGAAGATCGGCACCACCGCGGCGGTCGCGACGCTCCGCGACGCCTCCACGCGCGGCTCGCGCGGCGTGCGATCGGCCGCCCGGGCGGAATTGAAGCGGCTCGGCTGACATCTGACGCCCATATGAACGAAACCCCCTCCCGCGTCGCGATGTACGAAGACCTCCTGCGGCGGACCGCCTCGGGCGTCCGCAACTCGCAGCTGTACGCGGCCGACCACCCGCTGGTCGCCCGCAACATGGCGGGTCGGCATCGTCGGCGACGATCTCGTCGTCGCCGACACGCCGATGCACAAGCTCAGCGCGACGATGGGCGAGCTCATCCGGAAGCTGAAGGACAGCAAGGTCGAGCGCATCGCCTTCGAGCGCGGCGTGACCCAGGCGGAGCTCGTCGCGCTCGCGCAGAACCTCTCGCGGCTGGGCGGCAAGGCCGCGGGCGACGCCGACAAGGATCTGTCGAGCGCACACATCCGCGTCGGCCGGCTGAAGAGCGAGGACACCAAGAAGCAGGATGGCATCGCGAGCGACATCGCCGCGATCCGCCAGATGTACTCGAGCGCCGTCGCCACGGCCGAACTGCTCGTGGCGAGCGCGGAGACCGAGGGCATGCCGGACGCGCCGGCCGCGCTCCAGACCGTCGAAGGGCTGGCCGACGCGGTCACGCAGAACCGCACCGCGCTGATGGCGCTGACGGCCATGCGCAACTACGACAACTACACGTTCACCCACATGGTCAACGTCTCGATCCTCACCATGGCGCAGGCGCGCGCCCTCGGGATCGACGGCAAGCTGCTGCGCGAATTCGGCCTGTCGGCGCTCATGCACGACATCGGCAAGGTCCGCACGCCGAAAGAGATTCTCAACAAGCCCGGCAAGCTGACCGACGAGGAGTTCGTCATCATGCGCCGGCACGTCGTGGACGGCGCCGAAATCCTCCGGCGCACGCCCGAGATGCCGATCCTCGCGCCGGTGGTCGCCTTCGAGCACCATCTCCGGCTCGACGGCAGCGGGTATCCCCTGGCCGTCAAGCGGGAGTCGATGAATGTGGGCTCGATGCTGTGCGCGATCGCCGACGTCTACGACGCGATGCGGTCCCAGCGGACGTACCAGCAGGCCTTTCCGACCGATCGCATCATGGCGGTCCTGAAGCGCAACGAGGGATCCCAGCTCGATCAGAACCTCGTGCGCCGGTTCGTGCAGCTGCTGGGCATCTACCCGCCCGGGAACCTGGTCCGCCTGAGCACGGGCGAGGTCGCGGTCGTGCTGCGGATCCACGCGCCGGACCCGCACCGGCCGCGCGTCCGCGTCCTCTTCTCCGCCGACGGCGCGCGGCTCGATCTGCCGTTCGAGCGCAACCTGTGGGAGCCGCAGCGCGACCGGGGCAATGAGGGCGTGCTCGAGACCGTCACGACGCCGGTCGATCCGGCGGAGTTCAATCTGGATCCCCTCACCTTCCTGGAGAATTAGTGGATCCGTTGAGTGAAGCGCTTCGGACCACCCTCTTCGCGTTTGGCGCGCTCGCCGCCGGGTGCACGTGGCAAGCGGTCCGGACATCCGGAATCCCCGCCTCGTCGCCGCAGCGGCTCGTCGACGAGCTCCGCCTCGCGCAGATGGCGGCGCTCCTGCTGGTGCTGACGGCCGGCGCGTACATCGGCTTCGCGGTCGTGCGCGAGCACGAACCCGGGGTCGGGTTCGATATCGCGCTGGCGGTGATCTTCCTGCTGATCGCGGCGGTCGCCATGGTGAAGGATCCCCGCCAGGCGCTGACGATGATCGCGCTCGCCTTCGCGGCGCACGCCGTCCTCGACGTCGCGCATCGCCCGGGCCTGCTCCCCGACGGGCTCGCGCCCCGCTGGTATTCGATCGGGTGCGCCGTGTACGATGTTTACATCGGCGCGCTATGTTACCTGCCGGTGCTCCGCCGGTGAATGCGCCGTCGCGGATCGAGGGTCGAGATTCGAGGATCGAGGTTCGGGGTTGAAGAAACTGGTACTGGCGGTCGCGTACATTCTGATGGTCCTGCCGGCCGGCGCACCCGTGCGCGCGCAGGCGGCGCGGCCGACGCTGGTCGTCTTCATCGTCGTGGACCAGATGCGGGCGGATTATCTCGTCCGGTACGGCGGCCTGCTGGAGCACGGCCTCAAGCGTCTGACGACGCAGGGCGCCTGGTATCGCAACGCCGCCTATCCCTATCTCACGACCGTCACCTGCGTCGGGCACGCCACGATCGCGACCGGCACCCTCCCGTATCGGCACGGCATAATCGCCAACTCCTGGTACGACCGGGCGACCGCGAAAGCCGTCACGTGCAACTCCGACCCGGAGTCGACCGACCTCAGCTACGGAGGCGCGACGGGCGCGGGCGACAGCGGGAAGAACATGATGGTGCCGACGCTGGCCGAGGTGATGACGGGCACGCTGCACTCGAGGGTCGCGGCGATGTCGATGAAGGCGCGGTCCGCGATCGGCCTCGCCGGCCACACGGGAGACTTCGTCACGTGGTTCGGCGATCGCAACACATGGGAGACCTCGAGTGTGTTCACCAGGGCGCCCGTGCCGTGGTTCGTCGCCTTTCTGAAGGGCAGTCCGGTCGAACGCGACCGCGGCAAGACGTGGGAGCGCACTTTGCCGGCCGGCCGCTACCAGAACGACGACGATGGACCCGGCGAACGCGGGGCCGCCGGCTGGGACGCGAAGTTCCCGCACCGGCTCGGCAACGCCGGCGACGCGGCGTACTACGCGCACTGGATGCAGTCGCCGTTTCTGGACGACTACCTCGAACGGATGGCGGAGGCCGCCGTCGAGCAGATGCATCTCGGCACGCAGGATCGGACCGATTTCCTCGGCGTGAGCTTCTCGGCGATGGACACCGTGGGCCACCCGTTCGGTCCGCGAAGCCACGAGGTCCAGGACGTGCTCGTGCGTCTGGACATCAGCCTCGGGAAGCTGCTCGACCTGCTCGACGAGAAAGTCGGCGCGGGCAACTACGTGCTGGCGTTGAGCTCCGACCACGGCGTCGCGGATCTGCCGGAGCAGAATCCCGCGGGCGGCCGTCTGCCGGCGGCGGCGGTGCGCACGGCCATCGAAGCGGCGATGAAGCCGGCACTCGGCGGCGACGGTTTGTACATCGCGGGGATCTCCGGCGGCGACGTGTACTTCAAGCCGGGCCTCTACGAGCGGCTGAAGGCGGACCACGCGACACTCCAGGCGTCGATCCGCGCCGCCTCGGCGCTCTCGGGCGTCGCGCGCGTGCTGACCGACGACGAGATCTCCACGCCGGCGGCGCGCGCATCGAAGGATCCGCTGGTGCGCGCCGCGGCCTTGAACTACTTCCCCGGCCGCAGCGGCGACGTGACAGTCGTCGTGAAGGAGAACTGGATTATGACGGCGACCGGCACGAACCATGGCACGCCGTACGATTACGATCAGCGCGTGCCGGTCATTCTTTACGGCGCGGGCATCAAGCCGGGAGTCCGTGACGAATCCGTCACACCGGCCGATCTCGCCGTCACCGTGGCGGCGCTCGTGGGCGTGCGGCTCCCATCCCCCGACGGCCACGTGCTGACCGGGGCATTGAAAACGCGGTAGCTGTCGAAAGGACCCGGCATGTCAGCCACACGGAACGGCGCGGCGCTCGCCTGCCTCACCGCCGCCCTTGCTCTTCTCGCCGGTCCTGCGCCAACAGCCCAGAACCGCGGGAGCCTCGCCACGATCGTGCCCGGCTCCTCCCAGGCGCTGCGCGACTGGGACACGCGGACGCAGTCGATGCTGCGCTCGGGCGAGCTGCGGATCCGCCAGGTCCGCGACGACACCCTGCTCCCCGGCCACGTCGTCGAGCGCGCCGACCAGTATTACCGCGGCGTGCGCGTGTTCGGCGCCGATATCAGCCGGCAGCTGGACGGCCAGGGCGTGGTGCTCTCGATCTTCGGCAACCTGTACGACGGGATCGACATCGCGGCCGATCCGACGCTGGCGCCGGACGAGGTCCGGACACGCGTCGCGGATCTCGCCGGCATCCAGCAGGCCGAGTCGAGCGGACCCGAGCTTATCGTGCTCCCGAGGGACGAGGGAGGCTTCCGGCTCGCGTGGCGCATGCGGGCGGTCACGGCCCGGATGGACATCGTGCAGTACTTCCTCGACGCCGCGTCGGGCGGCGTGCTGTTGCAGTACAGCGATCGGCAGTCGCAGAGCGCGGTGGGCCGCGCGACGGGCGTCCTCGGCGACAGCAAGAAGATCAGCGTGACCGGCGGCAACGGCAGCTTCACGGCGCGCGATCTGCTGCGCCCGCCGATCATCGAGACCGAGGACATGAAGGGCGACCCGTTCAGGACGTTCTCGTTCCTGAACGGGAGCCTGAGTCTCGTCGCCGGCGACGTCGCGTCGAGCAGCACCAACAACTGGACCGACGGCGCCGTCGACGACGCGCACGTCTACGCCGGCTACACCTACGACTATTACTTCAAGCGCTTCGGCCGGCGAGGCCTCGACGACAACAACATCCGGATCCGCAGCCTGGCCAATCCGGTGCGGCGGACTCAGGCGGATCTGTCGAGCTACTTCACGGCGTTTCCGGACTTCTTCGTGAACGCCTTTTACTTCGGCGGCGGGGTGATGGTCTACGGCGTGGGCCTGCCGCCGGGGTTCACGCTCGGCGGCCAGTCGTGGACCTACACGTCCGGCGCGCTCGACATCGTCGGCCACGAGCTGTCGCACGGCGTGACCGCGTTCACCTCGAACCTGATCTACCGCAACGAATCGGGCGCGCTGAACGAGGCCTTCTCGGACATCATGGGCACGAGCATCGAGTTCTTCTTCCAGCCCCCGGGCAGCGGCGACCTCAAGGCGGACTACCTCATCGGCGAGGACGTGATCAAGCCCGGTGGACTGCGCTCGATGGAGAACCCGTCGGTGTTCGGCGACCCGGACCACTACTCGCGGCGCTTCCTCGGTACCGCGGACAACGGGGGCGTCCACCGCAACTCGGGCATCGCCAACCACGCGTTTTACCTCTCGATCGAGGGAGGCACGAACCGCACGTCGGGGCTCGCCGTACAGGGCGTGGGGAGCTCGAACCGCGAGCAGATCGAGAAAGTCTTCTACCGGGCGTTCACACAGCTGCTGCCGTCGAACGCGACGTTCTCTGTGGCGCGCGCCGCGACGATCCAGGCGGCGCGGGATCTCTACGGCGTCAACAGCGCCGCGGAACGCGCCCTCACACAGGCGTGGACCGCCGTCGGCGTCAACTGATCGTGCAGGGACGGACCCCTTGAGTCCGCCGGGAGCTCCATGCGACAGATCCTGATGGCCAGTCTCGTAGCGGTCACACTCGGTTCGGCCCGTCCGGCCGTCGCGCAGACGCGCGCCTGGCCGGAGCGGATCTGGTTCAGCGTCAGCGGCGGCGTGCAGCCGACCGCGAGCAGCTTCTCGGACGGGTTCGACGTGCCGCTCTACCAGGAGACCGAGAAAGTGTCGATCGACTATCCCGGGAAGGGGGGCGCGCTCGTCGCCGCGAGCGGCGGGTATCGCGTCTGGAGGCAGCTCGCAATCGGCGTCGGGCTGACGCGGAGCAGCCGCCGCGCGCAGGCCGCCGTGGATGCGCGGCTTCCCCACCCCTTCTTCGACAACCAAATCAGGGACGTCCGGGGCACGACGCCCGCGACGCGCGGCGAAGTCGGCGCGCACCTGCTCGTGGGCTGGATGCTACCGCTCACGGATCGATTCCGGGTCCTCATCACCGCCGGCCCGTCGGTGCTGAGCGTGAGCCAGACGCTGGTGACGGGCGTGGAGTTCGCTGAGGTCTATCCGTACGACACGGCGGCGTTCACCAGGGCCACGACGAAGAACGCCACGGTCACGGCCGCGGGCTTCAACGCCGGCGCGGATCTCTTCTGGATGTTCTCGCGCCGCGTCGGGGCCGGCGGACTGGTGCAGATCACCCGGGCGCGCGCGAAGGAGCCCGCGGGCACGGGCCGCACAGTCTCGGTCGACGCCGGCGGCGCGCAGGTCGGCGCGGGGCTAAGGCTGGTCTTCTGACAGATTTGGAAATTTGGAAATGTGGAAATTTGGAAATGTGCGGCGCAGGAGAGATTTCCAAATCCGTGTCCTTGCGGCTGTGCGAAGGATCCCGCCAGGGAAGGTAGCCACCTACGGCGACGTCGCCGCGCGGCGCGCGCGGTCGGGAACATCATGAAAGGCTGCCGGGCCCCGGGCGTCCCGTGCCACCGGGTGGTGGCGGCGGGCGGGCGGCTGGGTGGCTACGGCGGAAGCGAGGGGCTCAAACGCGCGCTCCTCGGCGCGGAGGGGGTGACGGTCGGCGGCGCCCGCATCAGGGATTTCGATCGAAAACGCTTTATCTTCCGTAAGTAATCGCGTGATCCGGGCAACGCGGCGCGACCATGCTTGAGCTGAACGTACGGCGATGGCGCCGCCGTATTGAATCTGACGACGTTCAGCGGTTCTATCGTGATTTCGAAGAGATGACGACCGACGCGGGAGGCACCATTTTCGCAGCCCCGTGTCTCGGCCCACAGCCCCCTGCCCCTCCCCTCGAGCTGGTGGCACTCCGTTTGCTTCCTCACCCGTGAGGCATGGTCTGCCGATATAATCGGCTACACGGCAATGGGCCGAGACCAGCCGTCGAGTGCAGCTTTGGAGGCGAAGATGAAGCAGTTCGTGATCGCAGGGACCCTGGCAGGGGCGCTGGCAGTCGGAGGGACCGCGCTCGCGCAGCCGCCCGCCCCGGCCGCCACCCCGAAAACCGCGCCGGCGCCGAAGGCAGCCGCGAAAGCGGAAGATCAGGCCGAGAAGGCCGCGCCGAGGCCGAAACGGCGCGCGAAGGCCGCGACCGCCGAGAGCTCGGCCGCCGGCCATACCGCGCCGAAACCCCAGCCCAATACGACCGACAACCCGAACGCGACGGATACGGCCATGGCGCTTGGAAGCGTCACGCTGCGGAAGGGTGTGAAGGCGGACGGCAAGGAGCTCCCCGCCGGCACCTACCAGGTACGGTTGACGGCCGAAGAAGCGAAACCCAACGCCAAGGGGAGCAGCGAAGTCCTCGAACGGTGGGTGGAGTTCGTGAAGGGCGGTAAGGTCGTGGGCCGCGAAGTCGTGTCGATCGTCCCGGCGAATGAAGCCAAGCTCGTCCAGAAGGACACGCCGCCTCCCTCGGGCGGCTCCAAGGTCGAAACGCTCAAAGGCGGCGACTACGTCCGCGTCTGGATCAACAAGGGCGGCAGCTACTACCTCGTCCATCTGGCGAACGGGTAGGACGATTCCCGGACGCGTAGGGCGGTTCTCGAACCGCCCTACAGAGCCATAACGTCGAACTGTTCGTGGTGCAGGTGCGCGTCGGGCCGGATCGTCACCGGCCTGCCGAGCACCTGCTGCAGTTCCCGCAGCACCGCGCTCTCTTCTTCCTTCAGGGCCCGCGCGATATCCGGGTTCACCCGTAACAGCACGCCCTGCCCGTCGAGGTCCGGCCCGATCTTCCGCAGCTCGGTCAGGATCTCGAAGCAGATCGTCGCGCTCGACTTAATCGATCCCGACCCCGAACAGTACGGGCACGGCTCGGTCAACTGGCGCTCGAGACTCTGCTTGACGCGCTTGCGCGTGACGATCACGAGCCCGAAATCCGAGACCTGGAGCGCCTTGGACGGCGAGCGGTCCTTCCGCAGCTCCTTCTCGACTTCCTGGAAGACCCGCTGCCGGTTCTTCTTCTCCTCCATGTCGATGAGATCAAGGACGATGATCCCGCCGAGATCGCGCAGGCGGATCTGGCGGACGATTTCCTTGACGGCCTCGAGGTTGGTCTTGACGATCGTGTCCTCGAGGCGGCCGCTCGACTTCTTGCCGACGTAGCGGCCCGTGTTGACGTCGATCGCGACCAGTGCTTCGGTGGGATTGATGACGAGGTACCCGCCCGACTTGAGCCACACCTTCGGACGCAGCGCCTTGTCGATCTCCGCCTGGATCCCGTATTCCTCGAAGATCGGGAATTCCTTCGTATACAGCTTCACGCGCGGCAGCAGGGACGGCATGATCCGCTCGACCAGCGCGACCACGCGGCGGTGCTCCGCCTCGTCGTCCATGCGGATCGCCGTGTAGTCGTCGGTGAGCATGTCGCGCAGGAGCTTCGTGACGAGGCTCTGCTCCTGGAAGAGCACCGCCGGCGGCCGGCGATGCTCCATCTTGCGGCGGACCTCGGTCCAGATCTCGTGGAAGTACGACAGGTCGCTGACGATGTCCGCCTCGGACCGGCCGCTCGCGGCGGTGCGGATAATCACGCCCCCCGTGAAGCCGTGCGTCTCGCGGAACTGCCGGACGATGCCGCGGAGCCGCGCGCGCTCGTCGCGCGACTCGATCTTGCGGGAGACCCCGACGTGATCCACCGTCGGCATGAAGACCAGGAACCGCCCCGGCATCGTGACGTGCGAGGTGAGCCGCGCGCCCTTCGTGCCGAGCGGCTCCTTGACGACCTGGACCAGGATCTCCTGGCCTTCCTTCAGCAGGTCCTCGATCTTCGCCTGCGGCTGGTCGCGATCCCGGTCGCGATCGCGCCCGCGGCGATCGCCTCCGCGAGACTCGGCCGGCTTCGGTGGGACCGCCTGGACCGGCCCGTCGGGCGCGCGTGCGGCGCCTTCCGCGGCCGCCTGAACCCCCTCGGCGGCTGGATCGGGCAGGCGGACGGCGGCGTGCGCCTGCTTGTCCTCGTCTTCCTCGTCATCGTCGCCCGCGAGGCGCTCGAACTCCTCGACGGTGTTGATGACTTCAGTGACGTACAGGAACGCGTCGCGCTCGAGCCCGATGTCGATGAACGACGACTGCATCCCGGGGAGGACCTTCGAGACCCGCCCCTTGTAGATGTTGCCGACGACGCCGCGCTGATTCTCGCGCTCGATGAAGATCTCGGCGACCTGGTCGTCCTCGAGAATGGCGACGCGCGTGTCGTGCGCGCCGGAGGAGATAATCATCTCCTTGTTCATGTGCCCAACTCCAGCCGCGGACCCGGGCCGCCAGACCAACACAGAATATCGGCCACAGACGAACACAGACCAACACAGATACGATCTGTGTGTGCGACAACACGGATCCGATCCGTGTTGGTCTGTGTTGGTCTGTGGCCGATATCAGCCGTGTTCGTCTGTGACCCATGGTTCGCGGCGCTAATTAGTAAACCGTCTCATCCGCACGTTGAGGATGAGGCCAAAACCCGCGAGCGACGCGATGAGGGACGAGCCGCCGTAACTCATGAGCGGCAGCGTGATCCCCTTCACCGGCGCGAGGCCGGCCGACATCGTCACGTTGTAGATCACCTGGAACGCAAACCCCGAGATGATGCCTCCCACCAGATACGCGCCGAGGCGGTCCTTCGCCAGCCGGGCCGCCTCGAACGAACGCAAAATGACGAACAAATAGAGGCCGAGCGCGGCGAGCACGCCGATGAAACCCTGCTCCTCCGCGAGGACCGAGAAGATGAAGTCGTTGTGCGCGACAGGCAGGTACTTCAGCTGCCCCTGCGTGCCGTGGAGAAACCCTTTGCCGGTCAACCCGCCGGAGCCGACGGTGACCCGGGCCTGGATGGTCTGGTAGCCCGCGCCCTTGGGGTCCTGCTCCGGATCCATGAACATCTGGATCCGGGAGCGCTGGTAGTCCTTGAGCGCGAACTTCCATGCGACCGGCGCGGCGAGGAGCCCGATCAGCGCCAGGACGCCCAGGAGACGGAGGCGCAGGCCCGCCAGGAACGCGACGCCAAGAAAGACCGGGAGGAGCGTCACCGCCGTGCCGAGGTCCGGCTGCTTCGCGATGAGCAGGAGCGGGATCGCGGTGAAGATACCGCCGAGAATGAGGTCGCCGGTGTTCTTCGCGCCGCGGCGGTTCTCGCCGAAGTACATCGCCAGGAGCAGCGCGACGCCGATCCGGCCGAGCTCCGACGGCTGCAGATGGAGCGGTCCGATGGGGATCCAGCGCTGGCCGCCCATCTGCGTCTGGCCTTTGACGAGCACGAACACCAGCAGCACGATGAGCGAGCCGTAGATGAGCAGCGAATGCTCCGCCAGCATCCGGTAGTCGACGGCCAGGCAGATGACGAGGGCGACGAGACCGAGACCGAGCGCGTAGAACTGGACCCAGACCTGCGGCGCGGGGTGTCCGCCGGACGCGGTCGTGACGTACGTGGTGCTGTAGATCATCGCGAGGCCGATCGCCGCGAGGAGGACGACGGCGCCGAAGAGGAGCCAGTCGACGTGAAAGTACAGGCGTCGTTCGAACATCGCCAATCCAGGCGCAGCTCGTCGTGCGTGGGCGGCGGCGGGAGCGGCTTGCCGTCCTTCTTCGCGAAGTAGGTCGCCAGGATGTGATGCGCCAGCGACGCGGCGTTGGGGCCGTGGATCCCGTGCTCGAGGAACACCACGCCGGCGACCTCCGGCTTGTCGCGCGGCGCGAAAAAGACGAACCAGCCGTGGTCGCGGTAGTCGATGGTCTTGGAACGCGACTGCGCCACCATGCGGCCGGTGTTCGAGATGACCTGCGCGGTGCCCGTCTTGCCGCAGACGTCATGCCCCTCGATGCGGGCGCGGCCGCCGGTGCCGGCGCCGTTGACGACACCCCACATGCCCTGCCGGATCGCCTCGAGCTTCTCGGGCGTGACATCGACGGTCGACTGGGGCGGCGGGGGCGGCACCGGCTTCAACCCGGTGCCGTCGTCCATCGCCTTGACCAGATGCGGCGTGATGCGCGTCCCGCCGTTGCCGAGCGTCGCCGCGTAGACCGCCATCGATACGGGCGTGACCGAGACCTGGCCCTGGCCGATCGAGACCGAGATCGTCTCGCCGGCGTACCACTTCTCGTGCATCTTCTCGCGCTTCCACTCGGTGGAAGGCACCAGTCCCTGCAGCTCGTTCGGCAGGTCGATGTTGGACTTCACGCCCAGACCGAACAGCGTCGCCCACTTGTTGATCCGGTCGACGCCGAGCATATTGCCGACCGTGTAGAAAAACACGTCGCACGACTGCTCGATCGCCGTCTTCAGATTCACCGCGCCGTGCCCCCCCTTTTTCCAGCATTTGAAGTAACGGCCGTAGAAGGTCGCGCCGCCGCTGCAGTGCACCTGAAAGTTCGGCGTGATGACGCCTTCCTCGAGTCCGGCGAGACCCACCGCCGGCTTGAAGGTGGACCCGGGGGAGTACTTGCCCTGGAGCGCGCGGTTCGTCAGGGGCATGAGCTTGTCGGCGTTCAGGGACGCCCACGTCGCCCGGTCGATGCCGGCGGCGAAGGCGTTCGGATCGTAGGCGGGCCGGCTCGTGAACCCGAGCACTTCCCCGTTGCGGGGGTCGAGCACGACCGCCGCGCCGTTGAAGCCGCTCGCGGCGAAGGCGTCTTCGATCGACTTCTGGACGTCGGAATCGATCGTCAGCTGCAAGGGGTGGCCGACGGTCGGATCCGTCTTGTCCAGCTCGCGGATCTCGCGGCCGACGCTGTTGACGACGACCTGCTTCACGCCTTCCTTGCCCATCAGCATCTTGTTGTACGCGAGCTCCACCCCGGCCTGCCCGACGATCGTGCCGGGCTCGATCCCGTCGTACTCCGGGTGCTGCAGCTGAGTGTCGGTGACCTCGCCGACGTAGCCGAAGAGGTGCGCGGCCATGTCGCTGGCGGGGTAGCGCCGCGAGGGCACCTCCTGGTAGATGATCCCGGGCAGCTCGAGGCGCCTGGCCCAGACGGCGATGACCTGCTCGCGGCTCGCATTTTCGATCAGCACGATCGGGCGAAAGGGCGCTTCGCGGCGGCGCCGATTGACGGTGTCCTTGAGCTGCGCCTCACTCACCCCGGTCGCGCCCGCCAGGATCTGGAGGACGCCGCCGATGTTCCGGGCCTGCTCGCGGACGAGCGCGATGTTCATCGTGTTCTGGTTCTCGACGAGCATCTTACCGTCGCGATCGAGCAGGACCCCGCGCGGGGCCGGCAGCGGCAGCTTGCGCAGCCGGTTGTTTTCCGCGATCTCGAGGAATCGCTGGTGCTGGGCGATCTGGAAGATCCAGAACCCGACCGCCAGCGCCGCAAAGAGCGCCGCCACCATGTACTGCAGTACCGCGAGCCGGATCGTCAGGCTGCGGCGGTCGTCGGGCATCAAGGTGGTCGTGGTCGCCATGGGTCAGAACCTTTTCTTGCTGAATGTCCCGCGGTTCATGCGCCGGCGCTGCACCGCTTCCGGGCCGCGCTCGACGATCAGGAACGCCGTCACGCCGACCAGGCCGTTCACGAGCGCCTGGACCAGCGTCGCCGAATACTGCAGCGTAAAGGGCCGTCCGCCCATCATCGCGTGCAGCCCCTCGAACATCAGCTCGTGCACGAAGGTCGCGGCCACGAACATCACCAGCCGCGGCACCGTCGACGTCAGGTTGAACTGCGCGCCCAGAACGCCGACCGCGAACCCGATGATCGTCTTCGACATCCCGCCGATGCCGACGATGCCGCCGGCGAGGGCGTCCTGCGCGAGGCCGCCGATCGTCCCCGCGAGCATCCCCGTCACCGGACCGTGCGCCAGCGCCAGGTACACGATGGCGACGACGACCAGGTTCACCCCGATCGTACCGCCGACCATCAACCCCGACAACGTCGTCTGGAGCACCAGCGCCCCGCCGAGCGCGAGCAGGACCGCCGCCGTCTTCACTTGGCGTCCTCGCCGCGGGCCGCCCCGGTGGACGGCCTCAACACGACGAGCACTTCTTCCAGGCTCGAAAAGTCCACGCCCGGCCTGACCGTGATCGCGCGATAGAGCCCGGTGCCGCGATCGGCGTGTTCGATGCTTCCGATCAGATACCCCTTGGGGAAGATCCCGTCAACGCCCGACGCCACCACGCGATCCCCCACTTTGACGTCCGCGAGATTGGAGACCAGCTCCATCCGCAGCGGGGGATTGGCCTCCGCCCCGACGACCATCCCGCCGGCCCGCGTGCGCTCGATGAGCGCGCCGGCCGCGCCGTTGCGGTCGATGATCAGCTGTACCCTCGCCGCCGAGCGCGCGACCGGTCCGATGATGCGCCCGACGATGCCCCCCGGCGCGATGACCGCCATGTCGGCCAGCACGCCGTCGGCGGTGCCGCGATCGATGGTCACCGTGCGCATCACGGGATCCGGGTTCCCGGCGATGACTTCCGCGGCGAGCGTCGGCACGGTCGCCTGCGACTTGAGGTCCATCAGGGCCTGGAGCTGTTGGGTCCGCGCCGCGAGCGCGTGCTCGCGCTGCAGGCTCACCTCCAGGTCCGCGACCCTCCGCTGCAGCGCCACGTTCTCCGCGCGCACGCCTTGCAACGCCACGTAATTGTCCCAGGCGCCGCGTCCGGTCCGCACCGCCGACGCCGTCCCGAACTGCACCCGCGAAAAGAGCTCGAGGGCGACGGCCTGCAGCACCCGGACGCCGCTCTTCGTCTGCACCTGCGCGGACACGAGGATAATCTGCGCCATCATGACGCTGAAGAACAGCCATCCGGTCCGCTTGCGGATGTCTAACAACGCAGCTACCAGCTTCCAGCTGCCCGCTTCCGGCTAGTCAATGGAGATCTTCCGCAACAAATTGAAGTCCGACAGCATCCGGCCCGCGCCGAGGACGACCGACGACAGGGGGTCCTCCGCCATCGCGAGCGGCAGTCCGGTTTCCTCGCGCAGCCGCTTATCTAGATTCTTCAGCATCGAGCCGCCGCCGGTCAGCACGATCCCGCGATCGACGATGTCCGCCGACAGCTCCGGCGGCGTGCGCTCGAGCGCCACGCGCACCGCGTCCACGATCACGTTGACCGTTTCCGCGAGCGCCTCGCGGATTTCCTCGTCCGTGATGGTAATCGTCTTGGGGACCCCTTCGATCAGGTGGCGGCCCTTGATCTCCATCGTCATGCGATCCTCGAGCGGATACGCGGAGCCGATCTCCATCTTGATCGCTTCCGCCGTGCGCTCGCCGATGAGCAGGTTGTAGGTCTTCTTGATGTACTGGATGATCGCGTCGTCCATCTCGTTGCCGGCGACGCGGACCGCCTTGCTGTAGACGATGCCCGCGAGCGAGATGACGGCGATGTCGGTCGTGCCGCCGCCGATGTCGACGATCATGTTGCCCGACGGCTCGGTGATCGGCATGCCGGCGCCGATCGCCGCGGCCATGGCCTCCTCGACGAGGTACACCTCGCTCGCCTTCGCCCGGTACGCGCTGTCCTTGACCGCGCGCTTTTCGACCTGCGTGATCTCGGACGGGACTCCGATGACGATGCGCGGCCGGACCCAGACGTTCCGGTTGTGCGCCTTCTTGATGAAGTAGGTCAGCATCTTCTCGGTGACCTCGAAGTCGGCGATGACGCCGTCCTTCATCGGCTTGATCGCCACGATGTTGCCGGGCGTGCGCCCGAGCATCTCCTTGGCGTCCTTGCCGACCGCCTCGATCCGGCCGTTGACCTTGTTGATCGCCACGATGGAGGGCTCGTTGACGACGATGCCCTTGCCGCGCGCGTACACGCAGGTATTGGCTGTTCCGAGATCGATCGCGAGATCGCTCGAGAACAGGGAAAACAATGACCGTAAGCTCAACAGAGACTCCTCATGAAACGCTGCCCGTTACGGCTCATCGTTTCCGCTGCCCGCAATGTAGATGCCATTCTTCCCGCGATCCTTGACGTGGTACATCGCCTCGTCGGCCGCCTGGATCAGCCCTTCGGTCGATGCGGCCACGTCGGGCAGCGTCGCGACCCCCACCGACACGGTCAGATGGATATCCAAGCCGTCGCCCGCCAGAAACCGGTGCGCGTTCACACGCTCGCGGACACGGTCGCCGACCGCGGCCGCGCCCTCGCTGCCCGTGTCGGGCAGGATCAGCGCGAATTCGTCGCCGCCGAAGCGCGCCACCACGTCGGTCTCACGGGCGCTCAAGCGAATCAACCCGGCGGCCTCGACCAGCGCGCGGCTGCCATACAGGTGGCCGTGCGAGTCGTTGATCGACTTGAACCCGTCCAGGTCGATGAAGAGCAGCGACAGCGGCCGGCCGCTGCGCGAGGCCCGCTTGGTCTCCCGCCGCAGGACTTGCGACAGGTAGCGCGAGTTGTAGAGCTGGGTCAGGTCGTCGGTGACCGAGAGCGCCTCGGCGCGCTGCACGCGCAGCGCGTTGTCGAGCGCGATGGCCCCCGGCTCCAGCGCCCGGAGCAGGGCCGCCTGCGTCGGGGCCGCGAAGCGGGGCTCGCGGGACGCGGGCCCTTTGTCCAGCCCGACAAGCGCTCCGACCGTCCGGCCCCGGCAGTCGAGCGGAAAGGCGATCGCCGCCGCCGGGCTCGCCACCCCGCCAAAGCGGGTATCCGCGGCGACGTTCATCGCGGCGCACACCACGCCGTTCTTGAGCACCCATTGGCCCACCGCCACGGCGGCGGGCTCGAGCGCGGCCGACACGCCGCGCGCGCCGAACGTCCGCACGCCGGCGTTGTCGACGGCGTACACGACCCAGGCGGAGGCGGGCAGCCATTGCGCCGCGCGGGCGACGATGGCGTCGGCGACCCGTTCGGGATCGAGCGTGGAATTCACTTCGCGAATCACGTCGGTGAGAATGTCGGCGCGCGACAGCCGGCGTCGCAGCGCGCTCTGCAACGGCCGCAGTCGGCTGGCGAGGTCCACCCTGGTGGACGGTGACGGCGATCGCCGGCTGCGGGCCGGCACACGCGTGCCCGATGGACGGCGGAGGCGGGGCTGCGGAATGCCGGATCCCTCTAAGTCCTTCTATCCTCCGTAAATATAGCACAGGGAAGCACAGGAGATGACGCCGGAGGGGGGCCCAAAACGTGCCATAATCGACTTTTCCCCCCACGAGGTACTGCGACCGCCATGACAATGCTCGACCGGATGCGCCGCCACAAGAACTGGCTCAAGTGGAGCCTGGCGATTGTGGTCGTCTCGTTTGTCCTCCTCTACATCCCCAGCTTCATGCGCGACGGCGCGCAGGGGGCCGCCAGCAACGCCGTCGTCGCGGACGTCGATGGGCGCGAAATCACCGCCGCCCAGTTCCGCCGCGTGTACCAGCAGCAGATGCAGGCCTACCGCCAGTCCTACGGCGCCAACGTCGACGACAAGCTGCTCAAGCAGCTGGGGATCGACCAGCGCATCGTCCAGCAGATGATCCAGGAAGAGGCCTCCATCGCCGAGGCCGCGCGCCTCGGGATCCGCGCCAGCGATGCCGAGGTCCGCGAGCGGATCCTGTCGCTGCCGGCCTTCCAGGAGAACGGCCAGTTCATCGGCGATCAGCGCTACCGGCAACTGCTCCGGATGCAGGCGCCCCCCATGCGGCCCGACGAGTTCGAGGACCAGGTCCGCCGCAGCATCGTCGTCGAGAAGCTGCAGGCGGCGCTGACGGGCTGGATGACCGTCGCCGACAGCGACGTCGTCAGCGAGCTCAAGAAGCGCAACGAGAAGATCAAGGTGCAGGTCGCCAACTTCCCCGCGGACAAGTTCCGCGAAGGCGTGGTGGCCACGGATGCGGACATCGCGAAGCACTTCGAGGACAACAAGGAGTCGTACCGGATTCCGGAGAAGCGCAAGATCCGCTACGTGACGATCGATCAGGAGGGGCTGCGGCAGCGCGCCACGGTGACCGGCCAGCAGATCGAGCGCGCGTACACCGACAACATCCAGCAGTACTCGACCCCCGAGCAGGTGCGCGCCAGCCATATCCTTCTCAAGACCGCCGAAAAAGACGACGGGGCCGTGAAGAAGCAGGCCGAGGAGCTCCTGGCCAAGGTCAAGGCGGGAGCCGATTTCGGCGAGCTCGCGAAGAAGAGCTCGCAGGACGAGGGCAGCGCCGCCAAGAACGGCGACCTCGACTTCTTCCCCAAGGGGCAGATGGTCCCGGAGTTCGACAAGGTCGCGTTCTCGATGAAGGTCGGGGAGACGAGCGACCTCGTCAAGTCACAGTTTGGCTACCACATCATCAGAGTGACCGACAAGAAGGCGGCGTCGACGAAGACGCTCGCGGAAGTGCGTTCCCAGATCGAAGACCAGTTGAAGTTCGAGCAGGCCCAGGCGGCGGCGCAGAAGCTCGCCGACCAGATCGCGGGCGAGCTGAAGAAACCCTCGGACTTCGATTCGGTGGCGCGGGCGCACGGGCTCCAGGGCGGCGAGTCGGGCCTGTTCCTGCGGGAGGAGCCGATCGCGGGCATCGGGATGGCGGCGGCCGTCGGCCAGCAGGCGTTCGAGATGAAGGCCGGCGACGTCAGCGAACCGCTGCGGACGCCACAGGGCTACGCGTTCATCACGGTCACCGGCCGGCAGGATCCGTACATCCCGAAGCTGGACGAAGTGAAATCGAAGGTCCGGGACGACGTCGTCAAGCAGAAGGCGATCGACGCGGCGCGGGGGAAGGCGTCCTCGATCAGCGCCGCCCTGAAGTCCGGCGACTTCGAGAAGGCCGCCAAAGCGGCGGGGGTCGACGTGAAGACGACCGACCTCATCGCGCGCGGCGCGCCGATGGGCGACGCCGGCGTCAGTCCGGCGCTGGACGCGGCGGCGTTTGCCCTGCCCGCCGGCGGCGTGAGCGATCCGGTCGTCACGGACACCGGCGCCGTCGTCGTGAAGGTCGTCGAACGCAAGGATGTGGCCCCCGACGAGCTCGCGAAGCAGAAGGACACGCTCCGCACCGAGCTGCTGAACGAGCGGAAGAACAAGTTCTTCTCCGCCTACATGGCCAGGGCGCGGCAGAAGATGAACATCAACATCAACCGCGACACGATCGCGCAGATAGTCGGGTGAATTTGGGAATTTGGGAATTTGAGAATTTGGAAATGTCGGGCGCGCCAGCTATTTGGCGCGCCCTTTTTTTCGTTCGGCTTTTCGCTTCTTCAGGTTTGACTTCGCCGTTCTATAAGTCGCGGTGAAGATCGCCGTCAGCTCTGACGCTTCAACGAGCAGAGCGTCGTGCACATCTGTAGCGATCTTCGGATCGGCTTCAGGCAACAGCTCCAGCCACAGCTGAGACTCGTCCGCTTCCTCCACCACCTCGGGCGCCTACATTTCCAAATTCCCAAATTTCCAAATTTCCAAATCCTCAGAAACTGAACCGCAGCGAGCCTTGCATTATCCGCGGCGAGCGAGTGCTGGTGACTTGCCCAAATGTCGTGTTCACCTGCTTCCCCGTCGCGTCGAAGCGGGCCGTCGTGTCCACGCCGTTGAACTGGGTGTGGTTGAACACGTTGTACATCTCCCACCGCAGCTGCAGCGCCCGCCGGCCGCCCCCCAATGGGATCCGCTTGAACAACGTCACGTCCGTGTTGTTCGTGCCGGGCAGGCGGATGATGTCCTTGTGCCCGTTGCCGCGATCGCCGGGTGCCGGGCGCGCGAAGACCGTGGTATCGAACCAGTGCGTGAAGCTTGGGTTGCCGGTCGAGGGATTCCCCGTGACCACGACGCGCGTGCCGTCGCCCCCGCCGGTCAGGTCGGTGCCGGAGTCGACCAGGGCCAGCGTGACGCCCGACGGCGTGCCGCTCGCGAACGCCGTGATCCCCGAAAGCTGCCAGTTGTCGAAGACCCCCCGCATGACGGGATTGTTCCAGAGCGTGCTCGCCTTCGGCAGATCCCACGTGTAGTTGATGACCGCGACGTGCGTCTGGTCGAACGAGGAGAGGCCGTAGGTCCAGTCGCGGATCACGGCGTAGGTCGGCAACCGGCCGGGACTCGTGCCGGTCTCCTGCGCCGACGTGTAGTCGCGCGAGCGCGACAGCGTGTACGCGACGCCGAACTGCATCCCATGAGTGAAGCGCCGGTTCGCCTGCACCTGCAGCGCGTGGTAGTCGGCGATGCCGCCGTTCAGGAAGTAGTTGATGTCGCCGTAGCCCGGGTACGGCCGGAAGAAGTTGTCCGGCAGCGGATTCCCGGGGCGCGTCGGATCCTGGTTGGCCGCGGCGAAGCGCGCCCCATAGGGCACCACGTTCAGGTTCACGGTCTGCAGGAGATGCCGCGTCTTCGACCCGACGTAGGCCGCGTCGACGACGGTGTGCCAGCCGATGTCGCGCTGGAAGCCGGCGCTGTAGCTGTAGAGCGTGGGCGTCTGGATGGACTTGTCGAACCCCTGCAGGGTGCTCGGGAAGATCGCGCCCGTCGACTGCAGCAGCGTGTTCATCGTCCCGTAGAAGATCTGCGAGTTGAGCTGCAGGGGCGGATTGCGGGACGCCTGCCAGTTGACGTTGCCCGAGACGCGCGTGTTGTGAAACACGCCGAAGCTGCCGCGCAGCGCCGACTTGCCGTCGCCGGCCAGGTCGTACGACATCCCCACGCGCGGCTCCACGAGGACCGGCGCCTGATTGCGGAAGCCTTTCGGGTAGCTGCTGTCGGTCCCCAGGACGAGGCCGTTGCTCAGGCTGCCCGTGCCGGGCACGAGCGCGCCGATGAGGACGGCCGGCAGGACGTCGTTCGTGACCGGGTTGCGCGCGAGCCGCGTGCCGTTCACGAGGACGGGCTGATAGAGCTGCGGAACCTTGGCGGCGTCGAACCGCTCGAGCGAAAACGCCGCCGAGGCGCCGTCCTTCTGCACCCAGTTACCGGCTTCCACGTGTCCTGCGCGAACCACTCGAGGACGTTCGCCGTGCCGTCGCCGCCGGGCCGCGCCGACGACTCCGTGTAGGACCGGAACGCGCCGATGAGCGCGTTGGCGTACGGGTGGCGCGTGTCGAACGGGTTGGTCGTGTCGACGTTGAACTCGTAATTGCCGTTGAACGTGCCGGTCTTCCCTTCTTCGTTCCGCGCGTGCTCGAGGTAGAAGCCGGCCTTGAAGGTGTGGGACCCGCGAGCCAGCGACGCCGTGTCGTTGACGGTCAGGAAGGTGTCGGCCCCCGTCAACGGGAAGCGTCCTTCGAACGTGATCGCCGCAGGGTTGGCGATCGCGCCGGTGAACGACGCCGACGGGATGATCCCCAGCGGGTTGATCGCCGGCGTGAACTGGCCCAGCGTGTAGCCGATCTTGCTGCGCGTGACGGCGTCGAGCCCCTGCTGGGTGAGCGCCGATCCGGCCTCAGTGCTGTGGCGATAGCCGACGGACACTTCGTTCACGAGCGAGGCGCTCAGGATCCGCGTGTAGTCGCCGATCAGGCTCACGTCCTTGAACGTGTAGTGCTGCCCGAGGAGCCCCCAGTTCGCGGCGCCCGCGGGCACCGCGAAGCCCTGGTTGTCCGCGTACCAGCTCGAGGCCCGGACGTACAACGCGTCTTTGGCCGTCGGATGCAGATCGAAGCGCCCGAGGTGCTGGTGCCTCGGCACGTTGAGGCTCTCCTGGAACTGATAGTTGTAGTTGCCGCCGGTGACGTTGCGGTCGAGCGCATTGGGGAGAGGGAAGACCTTCAGAAGGGCCAGACCGTTCGCATTGAAGCGATCGGCTGGGATGATGTTCCCCGGAAAGGTCTGGCCGGTCACGGGGTCCCGGACCGCGATCAGCGCGCCCGCCTGGGTGAAGCTCTGGGAGAAGTCCCCCTGCCGCTCGAGCGCGGTCGGCACCGTCACGCGCCGGACGGGCTGCGGCACGGTCGTGTCCCAGTTCTCGAAGGAATAGAAAAAGAACAGCTTGTCGCGCCAGGAGCCGGGAACCGGACCGCCGAGCGTGGCGCCGAGCGTCGTGTACCGGTAGAGCGGCTTGGGGATTCCGCTCCGGTTGTTGAAGAAGTCGTTCGCGTTCCACTTTTCGTTGCGCTTGTAGACGTAGGCGCTGCCTTTGTAGTCCTTCGTGCCCGACTTGGTGACGACGCTGATCATCGCCCCGCCGTTGCGCCCGTTCTCCGCCTGGTAGTTGTTCAGCTGTACCTTGACTTCGCTGATGGCGTCGAAGTTGATCGTCGACGCAAATATCTGCGGGCTGCCGAGGTCGTTGCCGACCATCCCGTCGACCGTGACCGTGTTCCACGAGTTGCGGTTGCCGCTGATGTTCGGAGTCGTCGTGCCGAAGCTGCCGCCCGGCGCTTCGCTTTCCCCCTGGTACGACACGCCGGGGAGCACACGCAGCAGCGACACGACGTCGCGGCCGCGGACGGCGACCATCTCGAGCTGCTTGTCGGTCAGGAGCGCCGAGCGGTCGGAACTGTTGGTCTGGACGAAGCTGCCCTCGGCGGTGGTCGTAATCGTCTCGGTCACGCCGCCGATTGCGAGCGTCACCGTGCCGATGGACAGCCGCTCGTTGGCGGGCAGCGTGATGCCCCGGCGCTCGATCTTGCTGAACCCGCTCATCTCGACGCGCAGGGTGTAGCGCGCGGGCTGCAGGGCGGAGAAGACGAACGCGCCGGCGTCGGTGGTGGGCACCGAGCGCAGCGCGCCCGTGTCCTCGTCGACGAGCGTCACGGTCGCGCCGGGCACGACCTGGCGGCTCGGATCGACGACCGTTCCGGAAATGCTGCCCGAGACCGACTGCGCCCAGGCGCTGCCGGCGAGCAGGAGGACGACCGCGGCGGTACGACGGACAAGTGGCTTCATGACCGGGAGGTCATAGCAAACTTTAACGTTAAAGTAAAAATACTTTACCGATACCGTGAAAAACCAGGGCCCCCGGATTCCAGCGCCCGTGTTATGGTCCGGCGCGATGGACACGACCGACCTGTCGGCCCCCGTGGGACGCGCCGCCGTCGCGGCCGTCACACGCCGGCTCATCGCCTTCGCGTTTGCCTGCTACGTCGTCGCCTATATCGACCGCGTGAACATCGGCTTCGCGGCGACCGCCCTGCAGCGCGACCTGCACCTGAGCGACACGGCGTATGGCATCGGCGCGGGCCTCTTCTTCCTCGGGTACTGCCTGTTCGAGATTCCCAGCAACCTGATCCTCGAGCGCGTCGGCGCGCGGTTGTGGATCGCCCGGATCATGATCGCCTGGGGGCTCGTGTCGATGGCCACGATGTTCGTCACCAGCGCCGCGACGTTTTACGTGGCGCGGGTGTCGCTGGGCATCGCGGAGGCCGGGTTCTTTCCGGGCATGGTGTTGTACCTGACGTACTGGATCCCGGCGTCGGAACGCGCCCGGACGGGCGCGCTGTTCATGATGGCCGCGCCGATCGCCGTCATCGTCGGCGCGCCGGTGTCGGACCTGCTGCTCCGCCTCGACGGCCGCGCGGGGCTCGCCGGGTGGCAATGGCTGTTCCTCGCCGAGGGATTTCCCGCGGTCCTGCTCGGCGTGCTGGCCCTCCGGGTCCTGACGGATCGCCCCGAGCAGGCGGCCTGGCTCGCCCCCCGGGAGCGCGCGTGGCTGGCGGGGACGATGAGCGCGGAGCGCGCGGGGCGGTCCGCCGGCCACCACACGTCCGCGCTCGCGGGGTTCAAGTCCCCGATCGTCTGGCGGCTCTCCACGGTGTACTTCCTCAACACGGTCGTCACCTACGGCGTGTTCCTGTGGCTGCCGAAGATCCTGCGGGAGGCGTCCGGCCGGAGTGGCATGGGGATCAGCCTCCTGACGGCGATTCCATTCGTGGCGGCGCTCGTCGGGATGGTGGTGATCGGCCGCCACTCGGATCGCACGGCCGAGCGGCCGCGGCACGTCGCGGCCTGCGCCCTGACGGCCGCCGCGGGACTCGTCCTGGCCGCGGTCTTCTCGCACAGCCTGCCACTCCTCGTGCTCAGTTTCACCCTGTCGCAGATCGGGCAGCGGTCGGTCATGAGCGTGTTCTGGTCAATCCCGCCGATGGTGCTCGGGGGCACGGCCGCGGCCGCCGGCATCGCGCTGATCAACGCGATCGGCAACCTCGGCGGCGGCGTCGGGCCGTCCGTGATGGGATGGTTGCGCGACCTCACCGGCGCCTATACAGGCGGACTGCTGGTGCTGGCCGGCGCGCTCGTGCTCGAGGCCGCGCTGGTGATGACGTTAAAGGTGCCCACGTTGAATCGAGCCACTGAGTGATGAGTCATCCGATGCGCGTGTCCTTCGACGAGCTGCACGACACCCTGCAGCGCGCCCTCATCACCACGGGGATGGAGCCGGACCGCGCGGCTTTGTCGGCGCGGCTGTTCGCCGACGCCTCGCGTGACGGCGTCTCGTCGCACGGGCTGAACCGGTTTCCGCGGTTCATGCGCGGCGTCGCGCGCGGCATCGTCGACGTCCGGGCGCGTGCGGGGCGCGTCGGCGCCCACGGCGCGCTGGAGCGGTGGGACGGGCGGCGCGGGCCCGGAAACCTGAACGCGCACGACGCCATGGCGGCGGCCGTCGGCCTCTCCCGCGCGCACGGCATCGGTTGCGTGGCGCTCGGGCACACGAATCACTGGATGCGGGGCGCGGGGTACGGCTGGCAGGCCGCCGACGCCGGGGCCATCGCCATGTGCTGGACCAACACGCTGGCCAACCTGCCGCCCTGGGGTGCGAGCGACGCGCGCGTGGGCAACAACCCGCTGGTCATCGCCGTGCCTCGAGACGGCGGCCACGTCGTCCTCGATATGGCAATGTCTCAGTTCTCGGTCGGCGGGCTGGCCGCCTATCGGCTGCGCGGAGAAGAGCTCCCGGTCGACGGCGGATACGACCGCGACGGCCGGCTGACGCGGGACCCGGCGGCGATTGAAGATTCGGGCCGCCTCCTGCCCGCGGGATTCTGGAAAGGATCCGGCCTCTCGCTCGTGCTCGACCTCGTCGCGGCGATCCTGTCGGACGGGCACGCCACGCACGAGATCCCCCGGGATCCCGAGCAGGAGACCGACCTGTCGCAAGTGTTCATTGCGGTCGATCCCGCGGCGATTGGCCCCGGCCCCGACGTCAACCGTCTGGCGGACGCCGTTCTCGCGCACCTGCACACCGGCGACGGCGATGTGCGGCACCCCGGCGAGCGCACGCTCGCGACCCGGCAGCGAAGCCTGAGAGACGGCGTGCTCGTGGACGCCGGCATCTGGACGTCCGTCAAATCGGGCAACTGGGAAGAGCGATAGACTACCTCCCGCTCCATGATGCAGATCGATCGCCGGCGGACGCCCCAGGACCTGTTGCCGAAGATCGCCCGGGTGTTTGACGTGTCCGCGGGCAAGATCCGGGCGATCGAGGACACGTGGCGGTCCGCGGACGGCGCGCCCGTGTTCACCGTCAAGGGACGGTACCAGGCTCGTGGATGGACCGAGTGGACGCAGGGGTTCCAGTTCGGGTCCGCGCTGCTGCAGTTCGACGCTACGGGCGATGGCGCCTTCCTCGAGCTCGGGCGCACGCGGACGCTGGAGCGGATGGCGCCGCACCTGACCCACATGGGCGTGCACGATCACGGGTTCAACAACGTCAGCACGTATGGCAACCTCTGGCGGCTGGCGCGCGAGGGGCGGATCGACGCAACCGCCTGGGAAGTGCGTTTCTACGAGCTGGCGCTCGCCGTCAGCGGCGCCGTGCAGGCGCGGCGATGGACGCGCCTCCCCGACGGGGGCTTCATCCACTCGTTCAACGGCGCGCACTCCCTCTTCGTCGACACGATCCGATCGCTGCGCGCGCTCGCGCTCGGCCACGCGCTCGGCCAGCGGCTCATGGAAGAGCAGGACGCGAGCGTCAGCCTGCTCGATCGCCTCGTCCAGCACGCGCGCGCGACCGCGCAGTTCAACGTCTGGTACGGGCGCGGCCGCGATCGCTACGACATCCGCGGCCGGACGGCGCACGAGGGGCTCTTCAACGTGGCGAGCGGCACCTACCGCGGACCGAGCACGCAGCAGGGCTATTCGCCCTTCTCGACGTGGACGCGGGGGCTCGCGTGGGCGATGCTCGGCTTCACTGAACAACTGGAGTTCCTGGCCACGCTGCCCGATGCCGATCTCGAGGCCTGCGGCGGCCGGCCGGCGGTGGAAGCACCGATGCAGGACGCGGCCCGCGCCACCTGCGACCACTACATCGAGATCGCCGCGGCGGACGGGGTGCCGTACTGGGACGCCGGGGCCCCAGGGCTTGCGTCGCTCCCCGGCTGGCGCGATCGCGCCGCCGATCCCTTCAACCCGCACGAACCGGTGGACAGTTCCGCGGCGGCCATCGGCGCGCAGGGGCTCCTGCGGCTCGCCCGCCTGATGGCGCGGCAGGGGCACGCGGCCGACGCCGACCGCTATGACCAGGCGGGGTTGCGCGTCCTCGACACGCTCTTCGACGAGGCCGGGCCGTACCTCAGCGTCGATCCCGAGCATCAGGGACTTCTCCTGCACTCCGTCTATCACTGGCCGAACCGCTGGGACTACGTGCCTCCGGGCGCGACGACGCCGCGCGGAGAGTCCAGCCAGTGGGGCGACTACCACGCGCGGGAGGCGGCGCTGTACGTCAAGCGTCTCGCCGAGGGCGGACCCTATCTCGCGTTTTTCGGACCGCCGTCGAGCGCGGGAGGCGGGTCATGACGCGGACGGCGCTCGTGACAGGTGGCACGCGCGGGATCGGTCTCGGCATCGCGCGGGCGCTGGCGCGCGAGGGGTGGACCCTCGCGCTGTGCGGCACGCGTGCCGAGCCCGATGTCGCGGCACCGCTCGACGAGCTGCGGCAGCACGGCGTCGCGGTCCACTACGAGCGGGCCGACGTGTCGAGCCGTGAGGATCGCGGGCGGCTCGTGCACGCCCTGCGCGCGAAGTACGGCGCGCTCAATGCGCTCGTCAACAACGCCGGGCGCGCCTCGCGCGACCGCGCCGATCTCCTCGACGCGCGCGAAGACAGCTTCGAAGAATTGATCCGCACGAACCTGCAGGGCCCCTACTTCCTGACGCAGGCCGTCGCGCGGGAGCAGGTCGTGCGCCGCCAGGCGGACGCGTCGTTCGCGGCGTCCATCGTGTTCATCACGTCGGTGTCGGCCGGCATGGCGTCGGTGAACCGCGGAGAGTACTGTGTCAGCAAGGCCGGCCTCTCGATGGCCGCGCGCCTCTTCGCCGTGCGGCTGGCGGCCGACGGGATTCCGGTGTACGAGGTCCGCCCGGGGATCATCGCGACCGACATGACGGCCGGCGTGAAAGAGGTCTACGACAGGCGCATCGCGGATGGCCTCGTACCGGAGCACCGCTGGGGCACGCCCGACGATGTGGGACGGGTTGTGGCGGCGCTGCTGCGGGGGGACGCCGCCTACTCCACGGGGAGCGTGATCAACGTCGACGGCGGGATGTCAGTGCCGAGATTCTAGAAAACGAGGTGGGCCATGGTCGTAGCGATGCTTCTGGCGCTGTTCGCGGCGGCGGCGCCGCAGGGGTCGGACAAGGAGACCACCGTCCGCGCCTTCGTCTACACGGCGACGGGCGCCAGCGGCGCGCACACGGCGGAGGAACAGGGGCGGCTGGATGCCGTCCGCGACGTGCGCGACGCGCTGGGCAAGAAGAAGGGGATCACGCTCGTCAGCAGCCGCGGCGACGCGAACCTGTTCATCGAGGTCCTGGGCCGCGAAGAGCGCGTCGAGCCCGGCGGCGGGCCGTTCGGCGGGAAGACGGTCACACGGATGGGGGACACGATCATCCGCCTGCGCCTCAAGTCCGGCGAGGCCGAGTCCGACCTGAAGGGGATCGGACAAGGCACGTGGGGCCGCGCCGCGAAAGACGCCGCGGATCGAGTGGTGAAGTGGATCGCCCGCCGCGAGCCGCCGCGGAAGACGAAGTAAACAGTTTGCGGTTCGCGGTTCGCGGTTACCCGCGCCCCGCTTTGCGCGGCTCGCGCCACTCCGACGCGGCCACGGTCCGGATCTGCCCCGAGACTTCCGTCAGCCCATAGCGCACGTGCGCGCGCATGGCGGCGTCGGCCCGCTCGACGTCGCGCGACGCGAGCGCTTCGGCGAGCCGCGCGTGAAAGCCCGGCGGCAGCGGCGTCCGGCGGCCGGTGAGGTCGAACAGCCAGTTCAGGATCAGCACGTGCTGCCGCTCGATCATCTGCTTCAGGAGCGGGCTGCGCGCGTGCTCGGCGACGCGCATGTGGAATTGCACGTGGTGGGTATGGACCGCGTAGCGGAGCTCCGTGGCGTCCGCGCTCGCGGCGAGGCGTGAGAAGAGCACGTCGATCTGCTCGGCCAGCCGGCGGACCTCCGCGCGCTGGCCCGGCGTCGCGCGCTGCGAGAAGAGGCGCGCCGATTGCGATTCGAGCGCCTCGCGCAGCTCGTACAACTCCCGCACGTCCTCGTCGGTGTGTACCCGGACGCGCGTCCCCGCGCGCGCGCGGCTCTCGACCAGCCGCTCGTCCTCGAGCCGCCGCAACGCCTCGGCGATCGGGACGATGCTCATCTTCAGGTCCTCCGCCAGTCGTCGGCGGGACAGCGGAGTGCCCGGCCCCAGACGTCCGCGCAGGATGTCCTCCCGGATCGCCTCGTAGGCGTCGTCGGCCAGGCTGGCCAGTTCGTCGTTCATCTGATTGGCCCCGTGACTGATATATCAGATTTGCCGGATCCGCGTGATCCGCACCAGACTTTAGCGGTAAAGTAGGCCGCCATGAGATGGCCACCTCAACTCAGCTCCTGGATCAGAAGGGATATCAATAACGTGCGCAAGCTCCTGATCGTCTTGGCAGTGCTCTTCACGGTGCTCGGCGCGCCGCGCGCGCAGGCGCAGAAGCCCCTCGACATCTACTTCATCGACGTCGAGGGCGGCCAGGCGACGCTGTTCGTCACGCCGTCGGGCGAGTCGATGCTGATCGACACGGGCTATGCGGGAAACGACGATCGCGACCTCAATCGCGTGCTCGGCACGATCAAGCAGGCAGGGCTCACGAAGCTCGACTACCTCCTCGTCACCCACTACCACAACGATCACGTCGGCAACGCGGCGGCCATCGGCGCGAAGATCCCGGTGGGCACGTTCATCGATCATGGGCCGACCGTCGAGACCGACGCGGCGGCCACGGCGCTCTACGACACGTACGTCAAGGGGCGCGACCGCGGCCGGCACATGCTCGCGAGGCCAGGCGACAAGGTGCCGATCAGGGACCTCGACGTCACGATCGTCACCGCCAACGGCGATCACATCACGCGCCCGCTCGCGCGTCCCGCCGCGCCGAACCCGCTGTGCGCGAGCTTCACACCCAAGGAGGCCGACGCGTCGGAAAACGCGCGATCGGTGGGGAGCCTGATCGTCTTCGGCCGCTTCCGCATGGTGGACCTCGGCGACCTGACCTGGAACAAGGAACAGGAGCTCGCCTGCCCCGTCAACCTCCTCGGCCCCGTCGACGTTTACCTGACGACGCACCACGGGCTGGCGCAGTCGAACGCCCCGGTGCTCGTCCACGCCCTGAAGCCGCGCGTCGCGATCATGAACAACGGACCGAAGAAGGGGGGCTCGGCCGAGGCGTGGCAGACCGTCCACGGCTCGCCCGGGCTCGAGGATTTCTGGCAGCTCCACTATGCGGTCGACGCGGGCAAGGATCACAACGTCGCCGAGCCGATGATCGCGAACCCCGACGAGAGCGCGGCGCACTACATCAAGCTGTCCGCGGAGCGCGACGGCAGCTTCACCGTCGTCAACTCCCGCAACAAGCTGACGAAGCGCTACAAGGCGCCGAACGTGGACGGCCACCCGGCAGCCTTCTCGGACTTCCGGCGAGAAGTCCCCGGCACGGTGCACCGGATCACGCTCGCGGACCTGCCCGCGCCGATGGCGTCGCGCGCGGTGAGCAATCCGCCGACCGTCGTCCCGCGCCCGGCGGGCGTGTTGCCGAAGGCGCCGCCCGGCTATGTCGTGTCTGAGTACGCCGGCGGCCTCGACAACCCGCGGCTGATTCGTCTGGCGCCCAACGGCGATCTCTTCGTCGCCGAGTCCGATCCCGGAGTTGTGAAGGTGATCCGCGGCCGTAAAGCCGACGGCCACGCGCAGATCGTCTCCACGTTCGCGACCGGGCTCCGCCAGCCGTTCGGCATCGCGTTCTATCCGCTTGGACCGAACCCGGAGTGGGTCTACGTCGGCAACACGGACTCGATCATCCGGTATCCGTACAGGGCCGGCGATCTCGAGGCGCGCGGCGCGCCGGAAACCGTCGTCAAAGGCGTGCCCGCGGGCGGCAACCTCCCCGGCGGCGGCCACTGGTCGCGCGACATCGCGTTCTCGCCCGACGGCAAGAAGATGTACATCGGCGTCGGGTCGTTCAGCAACGTCGACGATCCCGACGAAAAGCCGGCGGAGAAGGAGCGCGCCGTCGTCCTCGAGTTCAACCCAGACGGGACCGGCCGCCGCCTCTACGCGACGGGCGTGCGCAACGCCGTCGGCCTCGCGTTTCATCCGAAGACCGGCAAGCTCTGGGTCTCCGTCAACGAGCGCGACGACCTCGGCGACAACCTCGTGCCCGACTACATCACGCACATCGAGGAGGGGGGCTTCTACGGCTGGCCCTGGTTCTACATGGGCGGCACCCAGGACCCGCGGCACCTGGGGAAGCATCCGGAGCTGAAGGACAAGGTGATCACGCCGGACGTCCTCGTCCAGCCCCACAGCGCGTCGCTGCAGCTCGTCTTCCACGACGGCAGCGCCTTCGCCGCGGAGCACGGCTCCTGGAACCGCAACCTGCGCACCGGCTACAAGGTCATTCGCGTGCCGTTCAAAGCCGACGGCACGGCGGTCGGGTCCTATGAGGACTTCCTGACGGGATTCGTCACCGACGAGGGCTATCCATGGGGACGCCCGGTCGGCGTCGCCTTCGATCGCGAGGAGTCTCTCCTCGTGAGCGACGACGGATCGAACACCATCTGGCGGGTGGCACGTGGCGCGGTGCGCTGAGGAAGCAGAGGGCGGTCGGCGGCACGATCTCTCGCAGAGCGCGCGGACACGCCGAGAGCGCGGCTCAACACGATAAGACGAGCATCATGGCGCCCTGCGCCTGTCGGCGCGCTCTGCGGGAGATCGTGATCGCTCCGCGCCCTCCCCTCTCTCAGCGCCCGAGCTATCGCGCACGTTCTCCACGCGATACAAGTGTGAGCGCGTCCGCAGGTACAGCGCCTGGCCGTCGACAGCCGGTGACGCCATGAAGCCATCGTCGAGGGTGTTCTCCGCGAGCTTCTTGAACGCGCGGCCGGCTTCGATCACGGTCGCCTTGCCGTCCTCGCTGAAGAAGTAGACGCGCCCGTCGGCCGCGATCGGCGACGCGGAGTAGCTGTCGGTCAGGCGGGCGGTCCACACGTCCGCGCCCGTGTGGGCGTCGAGGCAGGTCACGACGCCGTTGTCGGCGACCATCAGCAGCAACTCTCCCAGCAGCAGCACCGATGGCTTCTTCGGGGCGCCGCGCGTGGCGCGCCACACGACGTGGGTCGCGGCCACGTCGCCGCGGCCGTCGGGCTTCACGGCGAGCACCTGACCGGTGTTCCATCCCGTCGCGTAGAACACGAGTCCGTGTCCCGCCACGGGCCGGTTGCTGGACGAAAAGCTCGAGCGCTCCTCGATCTTCCACAGCTCCTTGCCCGTCAGCGGGTCGTAGCCGTAGGCGGCCTGCGATCCCAGGCTGACGAAGACGGGCTCGTTTCCCGCCATTACAATCAGCGGCGTCGAGAACGCCTTCCGGAAGTCGCCGTCCCCCTTCACCCTGCCGTCCGGCTCGATATCCTTGAAGTCAATCGACCGCTTCGTCTGCCAGACGGTCTTTCCCGTGCGCTTGTCGAGCGCGACGACGTACTGGACGTCGCTGCCGTCGAAGTGCATCAGCAGCAGATTGCGAAAGACGACGGGCGACGAGCCGGCGCCGCGGAAGTGATTGCACTCGAGATCGCGTCGCTCCCATACGACCTTGCCGGTCGCGGTGTCGATCGCCGCCGTCCCTGGCGATCCGAAGGTGACGTAGACGCGCCCCGGCTCGATGAACGGCGTCGGCGAGGCGTAGCTGTTGAACGAGTGCGCGGCCTGCGGATTGGGGACGTCGAACAGCTTGAGGTCGAACAGGATCTTCCCCGTCTCCTTGTCGACCGCCACCGCGAAGAGCTCCTTGCCGTCCGGCGTGGCGGTCGTCAGCCACACCTGGCGGCCGAGGATGACGGGTGACGACCAGCCGCGGCCGTGAATCGCCGTCTTCCAGCGGACGTTCTGGCTCTCGCTCCAGGTCACCGGGAGGCCGGTGCTCGTCGACACACCATTCCCGTCGGGGCCGCGGAACTGGGGCCACTGGCCGACGGCGAACAACGCGACGATGAGCGCGGCGCGGATCATTTGGCGGCGGCGGGTCTCGGCTCGACCTCGTAGTTGATCAGGATGACCAGGTCCTCGTCACCGACCTGCTTCAGGCTGTGCGAGCTGCCGGTCCGCGTCAGGACGGCGGTCCCCGGCGTGATGTCGACCGTCTTGCCGTCGAGCGTCATCGAGCCCTTGCCGCTCAGCACGTAGTAGATCTCGTCTTCCTTCTGCTCGTGCAGGCCGATGCCCGACCCCGGCTTCAGCGCGCGCTTGCGGAAGATGAGCCTCAGGTTCGGCACGGTCTTGAAGAAGGAGTAGCCGACGGTCTGGCCGCCGCCGTTGTGGGTGCCAGGCTCGTTGAGGGCGATGTCGGCGTCGTGCTCGATGACGTAGCCGCCGGGGACCGGCCTGGGCTGGGCGACGGCGTGAAGGCCGGCTCCCGCGAGCACGAGGGCGATGGCGCAGGCAATGCGTTTCATGGCGCTACAGTTCCTCCGGTACGGGCGGATTCATAAATGGCTTCGATGAGCGCGACGCTGCGGCGGCCGTCGCGCGCGTCGCAGGCGGGCACGCCGTTGGCCCTGATGGCCGCGATGAAATCCTCGAACACGCGCTGGTGTCCCGTCGCATCCGCGACGACCGCCGGACGCGCGTCCTGCTCGTGCACCCGCGTGCCCTTCGTGCCCGTGACCTCGATCCGGCGCGGAAAACCGGGAAAGGCGGCGGTGGACGCTTCCAGCACGCCCAAGGCGCCGCTCGTGAACTCGAGCACGGCGGCCGCCGTGTCTTCGACTTCGATGTGATGAAACCGCGTGGCGACCTGGCCCGACACGCGCGCCACGGGCCCGCACATCCAGAGCAGCGTGTCGATGGTGTGAATGGCCTGGTTCATCAGGACGCCGCCGCCGTCCAGCCGCCATGTGCCGCGCCAGCGCGAGTCGCCATAGTACTCGGGCGGCCGATACCACTTCACGCGGCCCGACGCGAACACCGGCGTTCCAAGACGGCCCTCGTCGATCGCCGCCTTCATCTCGACGAGGTCGGGCGTCAGGCGGTCCTGGAAGAAGACGCCCACCTTGACGCCCGCGCGATCGGCGGCCTCGATCACCGCGTCGATCCTCACGACGTTGATGTCCAGCGGCTTCTCGACGAGCACGTGCAGCCCGCGATCGATCGCGGCCAGCGCCTGCTCCGCGTGGACGCCCGACGGGCTGCCGATGGCGACGATGTCCATCGGGTGCGCGAGGAACGCCGCGAGGTCCTCGTAGGCGACGGCGCCGGCGGACCGAGCCAGCGCGGCCGCCTTGTCGCGATTGGCGCCGTGGACGGCGACGATCTCGACGCCGTCGATCGCCCGCGCCGACCGCGCGTGCGTGTCGCTGATCCCGCCGGCTCCGAGAATGCCTACCCGCACGCCGTTCGTCAGGGCGGTTCGCGAACCGACCCTACCTGACCTTCTTGATCTCGATCGTCCGGAACCACACCTGGTCGCCGTGATCCTGCACCAGGATGTGTCCGCTCAGGGACGTGCCGAAGCGCGCGATGTCCTTGAACTTGCTCTTCGCGACGGCCGCGCGAATCGCCGGCGAGCCGAGGTCGTACTCCAGCACGTTCTTGCCGTTGAGGATGTGCTCGACGTGGCTGCCCTTGACGATGACCTCGCTGGTGTTCCACTCCCCCGCCGGCTTCATCGGACGATCGTGGGCCGCGAAGACGTCGTAGAGCGCCGCGGTCTGGCGATGCGGGCCGATCTTCGCGTCCGGGTGCCGCTCGTCGTCGATCAGCTGGTACTCGTGGCCGATCGCCGACGGCTGATCCTCGAGGATGAAATATTTCACGCCGCTGTTGCCCCCCTCCGCAATCTTCCATTCCCAGCGGAGGTCGAACTCCTGGTAGGTGCCTGTCGTGATGATGTCCCGTCGGCCCTTGGTGTCTCCCGCGCCCGAGGGCGGGACGGTCAGCAGGCCGTTCTCGACTTTCCAGAGGGTCCCCGAGGTGTCTGTCTTCTTCGTCGTCTCTTTCGGCGCATTGTAGGCGCGCCAGCCGTTCAGGGTCTTCCCGTCGAACAGCGGGGTCCAGCCGGCGGTATCCGCCTTCATGACGGCGTCGGACTTCTGGCCGGCCTCCTTCTTCGGAGCCTGGGCGCCGGGCGACGCGAGCGCAAGAGCGGCGAGGACGACCGGCGTGGCGAGCGTGAAATGTGTAGACATGTGATAGAACTTTACCGCTTAAGTAAGCCGGATGCAAAAGGAGAAGTTCATGCGCTGGGCATGTGTCGGGACTGTGGTGATGTGGTGCGCCTTCGCCGGCTCAGGATCATCCGCCAGCTTCGGCGGGGTCGAGGTCAAAGTCAACGAAGCGGCGAAGCGCGTCGACGTCGCGATCGACGGCAAGCCGTTCACCTCGTATATATGGCCGTCGACCCTGAAAAAGCCGGTCCTCTATCCCCTGCGGAGCGCGAAGGGCACGCTCGTGACGCGAGGGTTCCCCCTGGATCCGCGGAAAGGTGAGCGCGTCGATCACCCCCACCACGTCGGCATGTGGCTGAATCACGGCGACGTGAACGGCCTGGACTTCTGGAACAACTCCGACGCCATCCCGGCCGCGCAGGCGCCGAAGATGGGGACGATCGACCACCGGAAGATCGTCGACGCGAAGAGCGGCGCCACCCAGGGCGAGCTGACGGTCGAGACGGCCTGGATGACGCCCGACCACAAGCAGTTGATCAGGGAAACGACCCGGTTCATCTTCCGCGGCGGCGCCGACTCCCGCACGATCGATCGCGTCACGACGCTGACCGCGCTCGACCGGCAGGTCGTCTTCAGGGACAACAAAGAGGCGATGTTCGGGATCCGCGTGGCCCGCGGCCTCGAGCAGCCCGCCGACAAGCCCGAGACCTTCACCGACGCGTCCGGCAAGGCGACCGCCGTCCCGGTGCTCGACAACACCGGCGTCACCGGCAAGTACGTGAGCAGCGAAGGCAAGGAAGGGGACGCCGTCTGGGGGACGCGCGGCAAGTGGACGATGCTCGCCGGCACGGTCGACGGCGAGGCCGTCACGCTCGCCATCCTCGACCACCCCTCCAATCCCGGCTATCCGACGCACTGGCACGCGCGCGGCTACGGCCTGTTCGCGGCCAACCCCCTCGGCGACGAGATATTCAAGGAGAAGCCGTTCAACCTCACGCTCGAGCCCGGCACGTCGGTGACCTTCAAGTACCGCGTGCTGATCCTCGGCGGCCCTTCGACGCCCGATCGCATCGAGCGCGAGTCCCGGGCCTTCGCGCTGGAAGGGACGTCGCCGACGGGCAATCGCTGATGAGGGCGGTCGTCGCGGGCACGCTCCTCCTTCTCTCCGCCGCACGGACTCCGACGGTCGCCACGGTCACCCGGGACGGCGACCGCTGGACCATCGCCGGCGCCGACGTGTTCGTCGTCAACGCCAGGGACCTGTCGATGGCCGTCGACGCCGCGCGGGTCCGATGGGCGATCGCGCCGTCGGTCCGCGGCGACCTGATCGTCCGCGCGAAGGGGCGGGACGTCGCGCTCCGGCTCGGGATGACGCGCCACGAATTCCTCGACGCCAACCACCGCAGGGGCGGACGACGTTCGCCGACGGCACGACCGTCACCGTCGGCTGGGACGCCGGCACGTACGTCATGACACCGTGACACCATCCGACCACACCGAAAAACTCGAACGGGTCGCGCGCGTCGCCCAGGCGGCGGGCCTCCAGGGCGTACTCCTGGCCGGCCACCACAACATCGCCTGGCTGACGGGCGGGCGCGCGAACCGGGTCGACGCCAGCCGCGAGACCGGCTCCGCGCGGCTCCTCGTCGCCGCCGGCGGCCGACGGTTCGTGCTCGCCAACGCCATCGAGATGCCGCGGCTCCTCGGCGAGGAGCTCGCGGGCCTCGACTACGAGCCGATCGAATACGCGTGGACGGAGGACCAGGATCCGTCGCGGGCCGTCGGCGCGGCGCGCGGCGTGCTCGGTGACGGCGTCCCGCTCGGCGCGGACTGGCCGCTGCCCGGGACGGTCGTCGTGGAAGCGGCGCTCGCCCGCGCGCGAGGGCTGCTCACCGACGGCGACATCGCGCGCTATCGCGGGCTCGGCCGCGAGGCGGGGCTCATGCTGGGCTCGGTCTGCCGCGCCCTGATGCCGGGCGACGACGAGCGCGACATCGCGCGCACGATCATGGACGGCGCCCTCGCCATGCGTGCCCGGCCGATCGTGACTCTGGTCGGATCGGACGAGCGGCTGCGGCGGTACCGCCATCCCGTGCCCGCCGCGACCACCTGGAAGGCGGTCGTCATGGTGGCGCTCTGCGCCGAGCGCGACGGCCTCGTCGTGTCGCTCTCGCGCATGGTCGCCGCCGGCGGACCACCGGACCTCGAGGCGCGCACGCGGGCGGCGGCGTCGGTGTTCGGCCGCCTGCTCGACGCCACGCGCCCGGGGGCCACGGCGGCGGCCCTCTACGGCGTGGCCGCGGACGCCTACGCGGCGGCCGGCTTTCCTGGGGAAGAACTGAAGCATCATCAGGGGGGCGCGATCGGCTATCGTGCCCGCGAATGGGTCGCGCATCCCGATTCGCAGGAGGTCGTGCAGGCACGCCAGGCGTTCGCATGGAACCCGACCATCACCGGGACGAAGATTGAGGACACGGCGCTCGTCATCGGCGACAAGCTGGAGATGTTGACGAGCACGCCGGACTGGCCGGCGATCGCCTTGGGCACGCGCGAGCGGCCACTCCAGGCCTCCGACATATGGCGACTGTAAATCCGGATCTGCACGGCGTGTTCGCGGTGCCGCCCCTTCCGCGGAAGGCGGACGCGCGGCGCAGCCTCAACCTCGACGCGGCTGAGTGCGTCGCCCGGCATATCGAAGCGGGCGGGATCACGCGGTTCCTCTATGGCGGGAACGCCTTCCTGTATCACGCGTCGCTCGACGACTTCGAGGCGCTGGTCGACTGGCTGTCGGGGTTCCCCGCGACGCGCTGGCCGATCCCGAGCATCGGCCCGTCGTTCGGGCGCGCGATCGATCAGGCCCGCGTTCTGAAGAAGCACGCCTTCCCCGCCGTCATGATCCTCCCCTGCGGCGATCCGCGCGACGCGCGCGGGATGGAGGCCGGGCTGCGCGAGATCGCGACGGAGGCCGGGATGCCGCTGATCGTCTACCTCAAGTCGGAGGACGGCTTTGGATCCGACAAGGCCGCCGGCCTCGACGCCGTCGGCCGTCTCGTCGACGATGGCGTCGCAATCGCCGTCAAATACGCCGTCGTGCGGGACAATCCCCTGGCCGACGCCTACCTGGAGGGCCTGTTGTGGCGCGTCGACCGGGCTCGCGTCATCAGCGGCATGGGCGAGCGTCCGGCGATCGAGCACCTCCGCGACTATCGGCTCGGCGGATTGACGACGGGCTCCGGGTGCATCGCGCCCCGGCAGTGCCAGGAATTGTTCGACGCGTCGAGAGCCGGACACTGGACCCGCGCGGATGAGGTGCGCGCCGGTTTCATGCCGCTCGAAGATTTGCGCGACGGCATCGCGCCCACCGGGCCGATCCCGCCGTACGTGTCGGCGCTCGACGACAACCAGATGGCGCAGCTCGCCCCGGTCGCGCGCGCGCTGCGGGACGGTGACGCGTGAAGACGCCTGCGGACCTTCGCAGCCACCGCTGGTTCGGCAAGGACGATTTCCGATCCTTCGGGCACCGGTCGCGCGCGAAACAGGCGGGCTTCAGCGCCGAGGACCTCGCCGGCAAGCCGGTCATCGCCATCCTCAACACCTGGAGCGACGCCAATCCCTGCCACACGCACTTCAAGCTGCGCGCGGACGACGTGAAGCGCGGCATCTGGCAGGCGGGCGGCTTCCCCATGGAGATTCCCGTCCTCACGCTCGGCGAGACGTTCATGAAGCCGAGCACGATGCTCTATCGCAACCTGCTGGCGATGGACGCGGAGGAGGCGCTTCGCGCCTACCCGGCCGACGGCGTGGTGCTGCTCGGCGGCTGCGACAAGACGGTGCCGGCGCTGGTCATGGGTGCCACCAGCGCGAACCTGCCGGCGATTTTCGTCCCCGCCGGTCCGATGTTGCGCGGCAACTGGCGCGGGCGGATTCTCGGCTCGGGCACCGACGCCTGGAAATACTGGGACGAGAAGCGCGCGGGCCTGCTCGACGACTGTGCCTGGCGCGAGATGGAAGACGGAATCGCCCGCTCGTTCGGCACGTGCATGACGATGGGGACGGCGTCGACCATGGCGGCGACCGTCGACGCACTGGGCCTCACGCTGCCCGGGGCGTCGTCCATTCCCGCCGCCGACTCGTCGCACTCGCGCATGGCCTCAGCCGCGGGACGGCGCATCGTCGGGATGGTGTGGGAGGATCTGAAACCGCGCGACATCCTGACGACCGACGCGTTCGAAAACGCCGTGACGGCGGCGATGGCGCTCGGCGGATCGACCAACGCCATCATCCATCTCGTCGCGATGGCGGGGCGCGCCGGCGCGACGCTCGATCTCGACCGCTTCGACGCCTTGTCCCGGCGGACGCCGTTCCTCGCGAACATCCGGCCGTCGGGGACGTTCCTGATGGAAGACCTCTACTACGCCGGCGGGCTGCGCGGCGTACTCGATCGCCTGCGCGATCTCCTGCACACGGACTGCGTCACCGTCACCGGCCGGACGCTCGCGCAGGAGCTCGAGGGGGCGCTGGTGTATGACGACGAGGTCATCGCGCGGCGCGAGGCGCCAATCGGGCCGGAGGGGGGCGTGGCGGTCCTGCGCGGGAATCTCGCGCCCGACGGCGCCGTCATCAAGCACACGGCCGCGGAGCGCCGGCTGCTCCAGCACGCGGGTCCGGCGGTGGTGTTCCGGAACTACAACGATCTCGCGGCGCGGATCGACGACCCGTCACTGCCGGTGACGGCGGATTCGGTGCTGGTGCTCCAGAACGCCGGCCCCCTGGGCGGCCCCGGCATGCCCGAATGGGGGATGCTGCCGATTCCGAAGAAGCTGTTGCAGCAGGGCGTGCGCGACATGGTGCGGATCTCCGACGCGCGCATGAGCGGCACCAGCTACGGCGCGTGCGTGCTGCACATCGCGCCGGAATCGTTTGTCGGCGGCCCGCTGGCGTTCGTGAAGGACGGCGACATCATCGAGCTCGACGTCCCGGCGCGGCGGCTGTCGCTGCGCGTGCCGGACGAGGACCTGGCGGCGCGCCGGGCGGCCTGGACGCCGCGCGAGGTCGCGTACCCGCGCGGGTACGGGCACCTTTACGCCCGCCACGTCACGCAGGCCAACAAGGGCTGCGACTTCGACTTCCTCGAGGGCACCGCCCCGATCGGGGAGCCGGAGATTCACTAGGGTTCTCGGGGTTCTCGGGGTTCTCGAAGGAGGTTCTCGGAGGTTCTACGGGTTCGAACCTCGAAGAACCCTGAGAACCCTGAGAACCCCGAGAACCCCGAGAACCCCGAGAACCCTAGAAGACGATCTTGACCGCGAGCTGAATGTCGCGCGGCAAGTTGTTCTGGCTCGTCACCTTGCCGAAGTCGGCGCTGGTCGGGGACGTGTTCGCGTCGTTGAACACCACCACGTTGAACGCGTTCAGGAACTCCACGTTGAACTGGCCGCGGACGCGTCCGCCGAGTCCGACCTGCTTGACGATCGAGATATCCCACAGCTTCAGGAACGGGCTGCGGATCCCGTCGATGCGCGAGGGGAAGTAACGAAGGTTCTGCGACAGGCTGATGCGCGAGTCGGTGCGCTGCTTGATGGGATCGTCCACGCCATTGGTCTGGACCGCCGCGTCGTGGAAGTAGAAGCCGCTGATGTCGAACACCGGGACGTCGCTGTTGTTGGTGTACTTCGCCTTCAAGGCCTTCAGGTCGCCGTTGAAGTAGATGTTGCGGCTGGCGAAGTCGAGCGGACGGCCGCTCTGGAACTGGCCAATCGCGTTCACGCTCCAGCCGCCGATCACGGCGTTCAGGACGGAGCCGGCGCCCGCGCCCCAGGGCTTGCCCTGCCCGAACGGCAACTGATAGAGAATGCTCGCGGTCACACGGTTCGGCACGTCGTCACGCGACAGCCGGTTCTCGTACGACGTGTCGGTCGAGTTCAGCTTGAACACGCGTTCGGTGAAATGCGACCGGGTGTAGGTGCCGATAATCGAGTAGCCCTTGGAGAAGCGGCGCTCGACCCTGACCTGTCCTGAGTCGTACTGGCTCGTGCCGTCCGTGCCGTTCGTCGGCACGTTGTTGAACTGCGGGAACGGTCGCAGCAGCTGCGAGCGCGCCACGGTGGCGTTCGTGAATCCCGTCGGGAGCAGGCCAAAGAAGGGATTCGGCACCAGCGTGGACAGGAACGTGACATTCGCGTCGTCGCGGACGCGGCTCGACGAGAGGTACTGCGCCGGCACGCCGTTCAGTTCCAGATCGGTCGTCAGATGGTAGCCGTGGCTCCCCGCGTATCCCACCTCGAGGAGCCACTGCCCGGGAAGCTCGCGCTGGACGTTGACGAGATAACGCGACAGCCGCGAATTCTGCGGGTCGAGCCGCATGAACCGCGTCAGGCTCTGTCCCAGGAACGTATTCGGTCCGAGCGAATTGCCCGACGGCTGCAGCACTCCGTTCGGATACGGATTGCTCAACGTCGACTGGAACGTGAGGCCGTTGTTCTGGCTCGCCGTGTACGGCGTGCTCTGTGAAAAGCCCATCTGATTGATGCCGTTCGAGAACACGAAGGGCGACACATAGATGCCCCAGCCTCCGCGAACCACCATCTTGTCGGTCCATTTGTAGGCGAAGCCGGCGCGCGGCTGGATGTTGTTCTTGTCGGCATTCCAGAACCCCGGAGTGCTGGCGCTGGGGAACATGACGCCGCCGCGCGCCTTCCAGGCCGATGCCGCGACGACATCCGGTTTGGCCGTGTATGCGGCTTCAGCCGCGCTCGTGATCGACAGCGCGGCCGCGGGATCGAAGCCGCGGACGTTCCGGTTCAGGATCTCCGTCGGCGCGGCCTCGTAGTCGTACCGGAGACCGAGGTTCACCGTCAGCCTGGTCGTGAGCTTCCAGTCATCCTGCACGAACGCGGCCTGATACCACTGGTCGTTGGTGCGGACCCCGTTGATCTCGATGGAGCCGCCGGTCGGAAACCCCGTCAGGAAGCTGGTCACGTCCAGCCAGTTCTGCGCCGCGGAGGTATTGGTCTGGCGCGTAAACGAGCTGTTCGAATTCGTGTACTCGCCGGCCTGCCGGCCCAGACTCGCCCCGAATTCATGGTACCGCCGCAGATCGTAGCCGGCGCGAACCGAGTGGTCGCCGGCCAGCTTCGTGTAGGTCGGCTGGAACGAGTAAATCGTATGCGTCGTGTTGCCGGCCAGATTGTCGCCGATGTTGCTGATGGTGGCGAACGTCATGCTGGGGAAATACTGCGCGCCGCCGAACAGCGCCGCGACGGAGGGGGAGAAGCCGAGCGACGCCGGATCGAACTTCCCTTCGTGCTGGCGCACGTTGGGCTCGCGGAACCGCTGCCATCCGGCGCGGATGTCCCACAGCGAGCTGGAGCTCTGCGTCCAGGTGTGGTCGACCGTGAGCCCGTCGTTCTTGCGGAACAGGAAGTTGCCGGTCGGCACGATGCCGTTGACCTCGCCGAGGCTCGCGCTGCGCGCCTCGCGGCGATCGTTGCGCGTGTAGCGCACCATCAGGCGCTGCTTGGCTGTCACGGTGTGATCGACGCGCACCGACTCGGAGTTGAAGGTGTCGTTGCGCGGGTTCGCGTAGAAGAAGTTGTTCTGGCCGCTCTGATCCGCGGTCTGGTTCGGCAGCGGGTAATAGCTGAGCACCTTCTGCGCGATCGGATTGATCCGGTTCGACGGAATGATGTTGCCGGGAAACGGCGTGCGGATGACGGCCGTGCCCGACGAGATCTGCGCGCTCAGCGGATCGTAGACGACGATGTTCTGCGCCAGCAGCGCCGAGAAATCACCGTTGCGCATGGCCTGGGTCGGCACCGTGGACGACGCCGGCTCCGGGAACGTGTCGTACAGCCATTCCACCGCACCGAAGAAAAACGTCTTGTTGTGGCCGTCGTAGAGACCGGGAATGTCCACCGGCCCGCCGAGCGTGAACCCCGGACGCTTGTACGCCAGCTTGGGCTTCGGCGCGTTGTTCTTCAGTACGAAGAAATCCGACTTGGCGAGCTTGTCCGACCGGTAGTAGCCGTACGCAGACCCTTTGAGGGCATTGGTCCCGCTCTTGAGCGTCACGTTGACGTTCGCGCCGGCGGTGTGCCCGCTGGCGGCGTCGAAGCTCGCGGTCTCGACCTTGAATTCCTGGACCGCGCCCGCCGGCGGCACGAACGCCACGCGCCGGCCGTTGGCCATGTTGGGCGAGCCGTCGAGCGAGAACTCGTTGCCGCCCGGCGCGCCGCCGGTCACGATGCCCGAGGTGCCGCCGTTGTCGAAGGGCCGCGAGAACTTCAGGTCGCCGTTGTAGGCGATGCCCGGCGCGAGTCGCGCGAGCGTGAACGGGTTGCCGTCCGACAGCGGCATCATCTCGATCATCTTCTCGCCGATGACCTGGCCGGTCGATCCCGTCGTGGTGGCCAGCAGCGGCGACTCCGCGGTCACCGACACCGTTTCTTCCACGCGCCCGACGTCGAGCGTCAGGTTGACGTCGATGCGCTCGCCGATCCGGACCTCGATGCCGTCGCGCACGACCTTCTTGAAGCCCGAGAGCTCCGCGGAGACCTTGTAGGTGCCGGGGTTCAGGAAGAGGACGGCGTAGTCCCCTTCCCCGTTCGTCACCGTCGTCGAGGCGACGTTGGTCGCCGCGTTCGTGACCGTCACGGTCACGCCGGGCAGCCGGCCGTTCGACGGGTCGAGAATGCGGCCGGTGATGCCGCCGCGAAAATCCTGGGCCGACGCGTCGAGAGATGCCGCGGCGAGCGCGCACAGCACGTAGAAAAGCCGTTTCATTGCTCCCCCTCTAATGAACGGAAACCGTAAAGAGGTTAGACCACACTTTAACGGTAAAGTAAACTGGGAACCTTTGACTTTACCACTTAAGTATGGAATATTGCGCCGGCCGGATGTTCGACCTCCAGGGAAAAACCGCGCTCGTGACCGGGGCGGGATCAGGAATCGGCGCGGCCATTGCGAGGCTCTTCGCCCGGCGCGGCGCCGCGGTGGCCGCGGCGGATCTCGATGCCGCGGCCGCCGGCCGCACCGCCGCGGAGATTGCCGCCGCGGGCGGCGTGGCGACGGCGCACCAGTGCGACGTGTCGCAGCCGGCGTCCGTGGACGCCCTGGTCCACGCGGTCACCAGCGCGAGCCCCCGCCTCGACATTCTCGTCAATAATGCAGGGATTGCGCACGTCGGCACGATCGAGCAGACCACGCCGGAGGATCTGGAGCGCGTCTACCGGGTCAACGTCGTCGGCGTCTACCTCTGCGCGCGCGCCGCGGTGCCGATCATGTTGCGCCAGGGCGGCGGGGTGATCCTCAACATGGCGTCGATCGCCTCGCTCATCGGCCTGCCCGACCGCTTCGCGTATGCGATGTCCAAGGGGGCCGTGCTGACGATGACCCGATCGATCGCCGTCGACTATATGAAGCGCGGGATCCGGTGCAACTGCATCTGCCCCGCACGGATTCACACGCCGTTTGTCGATGGCTATCTGGCGGCCAACTACCCGGGACGGGAAGCCGAAATGATGAAAACGCTCTCCGAATACCAGCCGATCGGCCGCATGGGGCAGCCCGACGAAGTGGCGGCGCTCGCCCTGTATCTCTGCTCCGACGAATCGGCGTTCGTCACCGGCCAGGCGTATCCCCTCGACGGCGGGGTCACCGCCGTATGAAGCTCGCGCGCTTCGGCGATCCGGGATCCGAACGCCCGGGGGTGCTCCTGGACGATGGGACGCGCGTCGACGCCTCGGCGTTTGTCGGGGACTACGACGAAGCGTTCTTCGGCGGCGACGGCCTCCGGGGGCTGCGCGCGTGGGTGGCGGATCGGGGCGCCGCCGCGCCCCGCGTGCCGCGCGAGGCGCGCCTCGCGGCGCCGCTCGCCCGCCCCAGCAAGATCGTCTGCATCGGGCTCAACTTCCGCGATCATGCGGCCGAGAGCCACATGGACCTGCCGAAAGAGCCGGTCATGTTCTTCAAGGCGACGACCGCGCTCGCGGGCCCGAACGACCCGGTGGTCATACCACGTGGCGGGACGAAGCTCGACTGGGAAGTCGAGCTCGCCGTCGTCATCGGCGCGAAGGCGTCCTACGTCGACGAAGCGCGCGCGCTGGATCACGTCGCGGGGTACGCGCTGCACAACGACTATTCCGAGCGCGCCTTCCAGCTCGAGCGCGGCGGGCAATGGGTCAAGGGCAAGAGCGCGGACACGTTCGCGCCGATTGGCCCGTTCCTCGCCACGCGCGACGAGATTGCCGACTCGCAGGCGCTCGGCATGTGGCTGACCGTGAACGGCGCGATGCGGCAGCAGGGCACCACGGCGAACATGATCTTTCCCGTGCCCGCGCTCGTCAGCTACGTGAGCCAGTTCATGACGCTGTTGCCAGGCGACGTGATCAGCACCGGTACGCCCGCGGGCGTCGCGCTCGGCATGAAGCCGGCCCCGATCTATCTGCTGCCCGGAGACGTCGTCGAGCTCGGGATCGACGGCCTCGGACGTTCGCGGCAGACAGTGATGGCGCACTCATGAGCCGGCACGTGCTCGCGGTGGATCTGAAGGACGATCCCGCCGTCATCGAGACCTACAAGGCGCACCATCGACGCGTCTGGCCGGAAGTCCTGCGCAGCCTCCGGGGCGCGGGCGTCGCCGACATGCAGATCTACATGCTCGGGCGCCGGCTGGTCATGCTGGTCGACATGCAGGACGGCCTCGACGTTCGCCGCGCGTTTGCCACCCATGTCGCCTCGCATCCGCGGGTCGCCGAGTGGGAGGAGCTGATGAAATCGATGCAGCAGCCGCCGCCCGGCTCCGCCGCCGGCGAATGGTGGGCGGTCATGCAGCCGGTCTTCCATCTCCATGAAGACGCTCCGGCCTGACCTCGTCCAGGCCTGGCCGCTTCCCTCCCATCCGCGGCCCATCGTGGTCATCGGCGCGGGCGCGATCGTGCGGACGGCCCACCTCCCCGTGTATCGCCGCCTCGGCTATCCCGTCGCCGGCCTCGTCGACATCGACCCGGAGCGGGCGCGCGCGACGGCGCGCGAGTTCGGGATCGACACGGTCTATCCGACGCTTCGTCACGCGACGGAGACGACGCCGGCCGTCTTCGACATCGCCGTCCCCGGGGATCAGATCGCCGGCATCCTCGAGCAGCTGCCGCGCGGCGCGGCGGTGCTCATGCAGAAGCCCATGGGACAGGATCTGGCCGCGGCCCGTCGCATTCTCGCCTGCTGCGTCGAGCGGCAGCTCGTGGCCGCCGTCAACTTCCAGCTCCGCTTCAGCCCCGGCGTGCTGGCGCTGCACGACCTCGTCGCGCGCGGCGCGCTCGGGACACTCGTCGACATTGACGTCCGCGTCGTCATCGAGCAGCCGTGGCACCTGTGGACGTTCCTCGAGCGGGCTCCGCGCGTCGAGGTGCCGTATCACTCGATCCACTATCTCGACGCGATCCGCTGGATCGCGGGCGAACCCGCCGGCGTGTACTGCCGGAGCGTCGGACACCCGGCATTCCCGAAGCTGCGCGACGCGCGCAGCTCGATCATTCTGGACTACGGCGATCGCCTGCGCTGCTCGCTCGTCCTGAATCACACCCATCGCGCCGGCCCGAAGCACCGGGCGTCCCAGCTCATGGTCGAGGGACTCGAGGGCGCCGTCCGGCTCACCTGGGGCGTGAACCTCGACTACCCCAACGGACCGAGGGACACGATGGAGATCGCGACCGGCCGCGAGTGGCGCGACGTCCCCCTGCGAGGCTCGTGGTTCACCGAGGCCTTTGAAGGACCGATGTCGAACCTGCAGCGGTTCGTCGCGGGGGAAGACGCGACGCTCGTCGGCGCGGCGGGCGACGCCATCAAGACCATGGCGCTCGTGGAGGCGTGTTACGAGTCGAGCGCGCATGGCGGCACCCCGATTCCGTGAACTGTGACACGCGAATGAGCGCAGCGAATGAGCCACGCGAACGGAGCGGGGCTGGGAGCCCCGCGAGTGAGCGTGTAGGGGGGTCCGGCGGGGCGAAGTCCCCCGATTCCGTGAACTGTGACACGCGAATGAGCGCAGCGAATGAGCCACGCGAACGCGACTTCCTGCCGCCGGACGCGGAGCGCGAGATGCTCGCGGCGGGTGTGGACGCGTCGGTCGCCGTGCAGGTGCGCCAGACCCCCGAGGAAACGCGGTGGCTGCTCGAGCTCGCCGAACGCCATCCGTTCATCGCGGGCGTGGTCGGGTGGGTGGATCTCCAGGCACCCGGTGTGGACGCGAACCTCGAATGCCTGACGCGGCATCCGCGGCTCGTCGGCCTGCGGCACATCGTCCAGGGCGAGCCGGACGGCTTTCTCGAGCGGCCCGCGTTTCTCCGCGGCGTCGCGTGCCTCGAACGCCACGGCCTGACCTACGACATCCTGGTTTACCCCCGGCAACTGCCCGCGGCGGTGACGTTCGCGCGCGCGTTTCCGCGTCAACGCTTTGTCCTCGATCACCTGGGCAAGCCTGACATCCGGGGGACCGTGTCTCGCGAGTGGCGGCGGCATTTCGACCGGCTGGCCGAGCTTCCCAACGTATGCTGCAAGCTGTCGGGACTGGTGACGGAGGCGGACTGGACGGCGTGGACCCCGGCCCACCTGCGTCCCTGCATCGACGCGGCGCTGGAGTCGTTCGGACCGTCGCGGCTGATGATCGCCTCGGACTGGCCCGTGTGTCTCGTGGCCGCGTCTTACCGTGACGTGATCGGCCTGGCTCGCGACGCCATTGGCGAGTACTCGTCCGACGAGCAGGAGCGGATTCTCGGTGGAACGGCGAGAGATTTCTTTCGCCTTTAGGCGGAAGGTTCAGCGAAAGAGCTTTATGAAAAAGACACTCGCCTTTCTTCTTCTCGCGGCATGCGCGGCATGTGGCGGCGGCGACAAGGCGGCGGCGCCCGCCTCGGGCGCGTTCACGATCGCCGTCATCCCGAAGGGGACGACGCACGTGTTCTGGCAGAGCATCCGCGCCGGCGCCGAGCAGGCCGGCAAGGAGCTCGGCGCAACGATCATCTGGCGCGGACCGATGCGCGAGGACGATCGCGACTCGCAGGTCTCCGAGGTCGAAGGCTTCGTCAGCCGCGGCGTGTCGGGGATCGTGCTGGCGCCGCTGGACGAAGCGGCCCTGGTCCAGCCCGTCGCGGAAGCCGCCAACCACAAGATCCCGGTCGTGATCTTCGACTCGGGCCTGAAGGGAGACAACTACGTCAGCTTCGTCGCGACCGACAACCTCAAAGGCGGCCGGATGGGCGGCGACCGGCTGGCTGAGAGCTTGAAGGGGACAGGCAGAGTCATCCTGCTTCGCTACGCCGAAGGGCACGACAGCACCGGCAAGCGCGAGCAGGGCTTCCTCGACGCGATGAAGGCCAATCCCGGCATCGAGGTTGTGAGCTCGAACCAGTACGGCGGCGCCGACGTCGAAGGGGCCTACAAGAAGGCGGAGTCCCTCCTGAGCAGCTACAAGAAGCCGGACGGGTCGCTCGGCGTGGACGGCGTCTTCACGCCCAATGAGTCCGTCTCGTTTGCCATGCTGCGCGTGCTCCAAGACAACGGGTGGGCCGGCAAGGTCAAGTTCGTCGGCTTCGACGCGTCGCCGAACCTCGTGAAGGGCCTGCGCGACGGCGGCATCGACGGCCTCGTGGTGCAGGACCCGGTCCACATGGGGTACGTCGCCGTCAAGACGATGGTGTCGCACCTGAAGGGGCAGCCGGTCGAGAAATGGATCGACACGGGCGTCCACGTGGCGACCAGGGACAACATGAACACGCCCGAGATGAAGGCGCTGCTGGAGCCGGACCTGAAAAAGTGACCCCCACCTTCGCTGAAGCTACGGTGGGCAAGGAACGCTTCGGGATGCGCGGCATCCGCAAGGCATTCGGCGCCACAGTCGCGCTGGACGGCGTCGAGCTGTCCGTCGCTCCGGGGGAGATCTGCGGTCTCGTCGGCCAGAACGGCGCGGGCAAGAGCACGCTCATGGCGATTCTCGCGGGCGCGCTGGCGCCCGACGCGGGGTCGATGACGATCGACGGCGGCCCCTATGCGCCGCCGAGCCCGATCGAGGCGCGCCGCGCCGGCGTCGCCATGATTTACCAGGAGCTGTCGCTGGCGCCGCACCTGACCGTGATGGAGAACATTCTCCTCGGCGCGGAGCCGGTGCGCTACGGCCTGGTCGATCGCGCGCGGATGCGCGAGCTGGCGTCCGCCGCGCTCGCGCAGCTCGGGCACGACGACATCCGGCCCGACGCGGCGGTCGCGACGCTGTCGGTGGCCGCGCAACAGCTCGTCGAGATCGCGCGCGCCCTGGCCGTCGGCTGCCGCGTCCTGGTCCTCGACGAGCCGACGAGCAGCCTCGGACGGGGCGACGTGGAGCGTCTCTTCGCGCTGCTCCGCCGCCTCAAGACGCAGGGCCACGCCATCGTCTACATCTCGCACTTCATCGAGGAGGTGAAGACGATCACCGATCGCTTCGCCGTGTTGCGCGACGGCCGGAACGCCGGCGACGGCGTGACCGCCGCGACGACGCACGACGCCATCGTCCGGCTGATGGTGGGGACCGCGCCGGGGGATCTGTTTCCGCGCTCGCCGCGGCGGGCCGGCGAGGTGATCGTCGAGGTCGCCGGCGTGGAGCCGGGCTTCGCGTCGTTCTCGCTGCACCGCGGCGAGATCCTGGGCATCGCGGGCCTCGTGGGGTCCGGGCGGACCCGCCTGCTGCGCGCGCTGTTCGGCCTCGAACCGGTGAAGCGCGGCCGGATCCGCATCGGCGTCGTCAGCGGCGGCGCGCCGGGTGACGGCCCACGCGGACGCTGGCGCGCCGGCCTGGGCCTGCTGAGCGAGGACCGCAAGAGCGAAGGACTGGCGCTGGGCCTGAGCGTGGCCGACAACCTGACGCTGACCCGGCTCGAGCCGTTCGGTCCGCGCGGGCTGGTCCTGCCGGCGAAGCAGCACCGGGCGTCGGCCGCCTGGATCGCCCGGATGGACATCAAGTGCGCGGGCCCGTCGCAGGCCGCCGGCGAGCTCTCGGGCGGCAACCAGCAGAAGATCGCGCTCGCCCGCCTCCTCCATCACGACGTCGACGTCCTCGTGCTGGACGAGCCGACGCGCGGGATCGACGTCGGCAGCAAGGCGCAGATCTACCGGCTGATCGACGAGCTGGTGGCTGACCAGGGCGTTCGACCAGGCTCAGGGCGGGCCGGCCGTCCCGCGAAGGCCGTGCTGATGGTCAGCAGCTACCTGCCCGAGCTGCTCGGGTTGTGCGATCGCATCGCGGTCATGCGGCGGGGCCATCTCGACGCGGCGCAGCCGGCCGCCGGGCTGACCGAACACGACCTGATGATGCAGGCGACAACAGGGGTCTCGGCGTGACCGCGCGGTCGCTGCTGGATCGCACGGGCGTGTTCTTCGGGCTGATACTGGTCGCCGCCATATTCGGCGTGCTCGTCGGCGGGCAGTTCTTCGCGGCCGCCAACCTCGAGCTGATGGCCCGGCAGACGGCGATCGTCTGCATGGCGGCCCTGGGGATGACGATCGTGATTGCGGCGGGCGGCATCGATCTCTCGGTCGGCTCGATGATCGCGCTCACGACCGTCGTCATCGCGCTGATGCTGCGCGCGGAGCACGCCCCCTTGACGGCGGCGCTCGCGGGCGTGGCCGCGGCGGCGCTGTGCGGCCTGCTGAACGGCGTCCTCGTCACGCAGCTCAAGGTCGTCCCCTTCATCGTGACGCTGGGCACGATGCTGATCGTGCGCGGCGCGGCGAAAGGGCTCGCCGAGGAACGGCGCCTCGAAGCGCCGATCACCTGGCTGAACGATCTGCTGCGGACGCAGGGCGGGGCCGCGCGCCTCCCGGCCGGCATCTGGGCCGTCGTCGTGCTGGCGCTCGCCGTCGCGGGGGTGCTGCGCTATACGCGGTTCGGCCGCCACGTGTTCGCGATCGGATCGAACGAGCGCATGGCGCGGCTGTGCGGCGTGGCGATTTCGCCGACCAAGATTGCCGTCTACACGATGGCGGCGGCGCTGGTCGGCATGGCGGGGCTGCTGCAGTTCTCGAAGCTGTCGGTCGGCGACCCGACGGTGGCGGTGGGCCTCGAGCTCGACATCATCGCGGCGGTCATCATCGGCGGCGGCAGCCTGACCGGTGGACGCGGCACGGTCGCCGGCACGATCATCGGGGCCGCGATCATGACGATTATCCAGATCGGGTGCACGCAGAAAGGGCTCGCCAGCTGGGTGCAGCAGATCGTGACGGGGGCCATCATCGTCGCCGCCGTCGCGCTCGATCGCCTGCGCTCGGTGAGAGGTTGACATTTGCGATTGGCGATTGGCGAATGAAGATTACCGAATTGGAGATTGTCGATTTGCGGTTCCCGACGTCGCTGACGAACGCCGGCACGGACGCGGTCCACACGGATCCGGACTACTCCGCCGCGTACGTCATCCTGCACACCGACGAAGGGCCCGAGGGGCACGGCTTCACCTTCACGATCGGCCGCGGCAACGAGGTGTGCGTGGAGGCGATCCGCGCCTTCACGCCGCTGGTGGCCGGCCGCGACGTCGACGACATCCTGGCCGATCCGGCCGCGTTCTGGCGGGCGCTCGCGGGGGACTCGCAGCTGCGATGGCTCGGGCCCGAAAAAGGCGTCATCCACATCGCGATGGCCGCCATCGTCAACGCGACGTGGGACCTGCACGCCAGGCGCGCGAACAAGCCCCTGTGGAAGCTGCTGGCCGACCTGACGCCGCGGCAGATCGTCGGCTGCATCGACTTTCAGTACATCACCGACGCGCTGACCGAGGACGAGGCGCTCGCGATCCTCGAGCGGCAGCACGCCACGAAGCCCGAGCGCGAGGCGATCCTCCGGCGTGACGGCTACCCGGCCTACACGACGTCGGCCGGCTGGATGGGCTACTCCGACGACAAGGTGCGCCTGCTCTGCCGCGAAGCCATCGCCGACGGGTTCACCCACTTCAAGGTGAAGGTCGGCGCCGATCCCGCCGACGATGCCCGGCGCGTCGGCATGGTGCGGGAGGAGATCGGCCCCGATCGCTACCTGATGATCGACGCGAACCAGCGCTGGGGCGTCGACGAAGCGATCGCGCGCGTCCGCGAGCTCTCGCGCTTCAATCTCCTGTGGATCGAGGAGCCGACCAGTCCGGACGATGTCCTCGGGCACGCGGCCATCGCGCGCGCCGTGGCGCCGATCGGCGTCGCCACGGGCGAGCATTGCGCCAACCGCGTGCTCTTCAAGCAGCTGCTCCAGGCGCGGGCGATCAGCTTCTGCCAGATCGACAGTTGCCGCCTGGGCGGCGTCAACGAGAACCTGGCCGTGATCCTGATGGCCGCCAAATTCGGCATCCCGGTGTGCCCGCACGCCGGCGGCGTGGGGCTGTGCGAGCTGGTGCAGCACTTGTCGATGTGGGACTACGTGGCCGTCTCGGGACGGATGGACGATCGGGTCACGGAGTTCGTCGATCATCTCCACGAGCACTTCGTCGATCCCGTGATGGTCCGCCGCGGGCGCTACATGGCGCCGGCGGCGCCGGGCTACAGCAGCACGATCAAGCGCGAGTCCCGGGAGGCCTACCGCTATCCCGATGGTCCGGTCTGGACCGAGCTTCGCGCGGAGAAGGCCCGTCATGCGTAAAGCTCGCGTCGCCGCCCTGTTCGTCGTCCTCACCCTGGCGACCACCCGCGCCCAGGAGCACGGTCGCTTCGACGTGAGCCGGTTCGGCGCCGTCGGCGACGGCAAGGCGATCGACACGGAGGCGATCAACAAGGCGATCGACGCCGCCAAGGCCGCAGGCGGCGGCACGGTCGTCTTCCACCACGGGACGTATCTGGCAGGCTCCATCCACCTGCAGAGCCACGTCGCCCTGTTCATCGACCACGGCGCCACGATCGAGTCCGCGCCCCCGGCGGTCGCGCCGTGCGATGCGCCCGAGCCCAACCAATGGGACAAGTTCCAGGACTTCGGCCACAGCCACTGGCACAACAGCCTGATCTGGGGCGAGAACGTCGAAGACGTGTCGATCACCGGGCCCGGGCTCATTCACGGCAAAGGCCTGGTGCGGTCGAACACGAACGTGCCGCGCGGCGCCGGCAACAAGGCGATCGCGCTCAAGAACAGCCGCAACGTGATCATCCGCGACGTGTCGATCCTGCACGGCGGCTGGTTTGCGATTCTCGCCACCGGCGTCGACAACTTCACGATCGACAACATCAAGATCGACACCAACCGCGACGGCATCGACGTGGACGCGTGCAAGAACGTGCGCATCTCGAACGCCACGGTGAACTCGCCGTTCGACGACGGGATCTGCCTGAAGAGCAGCTACGGCCTCGGGTCGGCGCGGCCGACCGAGAACGTGACGATCACCAACTCGCAGGTGAGCGGCTACGACGAGGGCACGCTGCTCGACGGCACCTACAAGCGGACCGTGAAATACGCGCGCGGTCCGACGGGCCGCATCAAGTTCGGCACCGAGAGCAACGGCGGCTTCAAGAACGTCACGATCTCGAACTGCGTGTTCGAGTACAGCCGCGGCCTCGCGATCGAGAGCGTCGACGGCGCGCGGATCGAGGACGTCGCGATCACGAACGTGACGATGCGGGACATCGTCAACGCGCCGATCTTCGTGCGCCTCGGCCGGCGCGCGCGCGGCCCCGGCGATCCGCCGCCCGGCATCATCGCACGCGTGCGGATCAGCGGCGTCGAAGCGTCGAACGTCGACGCGCGCCACGGCGTGCTGATCAGCGGCATACCCGGCCATCCAATAGAGGATCTCCGTCTGAGCGACATCCGGATCGCCTACCAGGGGGGCGGCACGGCGGCCGACGCCGCGCTCGAGCCCGAAGAGAAGGAAACCGAGTATCCGGAGCCGGACATGTTCGGCAACATGCCGGCGTACGGCATGTTCGCGCGGCACGTGAAGACGCTGTCGGCGCGCGACCTCGCGTTCACGACGGACAGGCCCGACGCGCGGCCGGCGTTCCGCTTCGACGACGCCGCGGGCGTCGATCTCGAGCGGCTGAGCGTCCCGCGCGGCGCGCCGATCTTCTCGCTGCGCGGCGTGACCGATTTCCTGCTGCGCAACAGCCCGGGGCTTCCGGACAAGCGGCTCGCGAAGGCCGACAAGGACGCCTTCTGACTTCGTATCCCCGCGTGGCGTCGCTCAAGAGCGCCGACGCCTTCCGCGCGCACCTCGATCGCAGCGGCATTCCGCTGGCATTCGACGCGGCGCTCGACGCGCCGGCGCGCTCGCCGCTCGCGCGCGCGATCGACGTCAACGGCGTCCGCATCGGGAACCGGTTCTGCGTGCTGCCGATGGAAGGATGGGACGGCACGCGCGACGGCGAGCCGAGCGATCTCACGCGCCGGCGCTGGCGGCGCTTCGGCGCGGGCGGCGCGAAGCTGATGTGGGGCGGCGAGGCGGTCGCCGTCCGCCACGACGGCCGCGCGAATCCGAACCAGCTGCTGATCACGCCGCGGACCGTCGCCGCGATCGCGTCGCTGCGCGGCGAGCTCGTGGCCGCGCATCGCGAGCGGTTTGGATCGAACGCCGACGGCGATCTGTACATCGGCCTGCAGCTCACGCACTCGGGCCGCTACGCGCGGCCCGACGTCTACGATCGTCCTGCGCCGCTCGCCGCNNAGCGACGCGGAGCTCGACGCGCTCGTCGACGACTTCGCCGCCGCCGCCCGGCTCGCGCGCGATGCCGGTTTCCGCTTCGTCGACGTCAAGGCGTGCCACGGTTATCTCGGGCACGAGCTGCTCGGCGCGCGAACCCGCCCCGGGCCGTACGGCGGCGCGCTCGAGAACCGGACGCGCTTTCTGCAGCGCGTCATCGCGGCGATTCGGGCGGCCGCGCCCGGGCTCGAGATCGGCGTCCGCCTGTCGGCGTTCGACACGGTGCCGTATCGAAAGCGCGCACGCGATCACGTCGGCGAGCCGGAGACGCGGCCGCCGGACGCGCGGACGCCCGACGCGATGCCCGGGTTCGGCGTCGCCGCGAACGACGACGATCTCGACGCGGCGCTCGACGAGGCGCGCGGCGTGCTGAGGCTGCTCGACGGCCTCGGCGTGCGGTGGATCTGCGTCACCGGCGGCAGCCCGTACTACAATCCGCACGTGCAGCGGCCGGCGCTCTTTCCGCCGCTCGACGGCTACGAGCCGCCGGAAGATCCGCTGCGCGGCGTCTGGCGGCAGATCCGCGCGACGGCGATCCTCAAGCGCGACTATCCGCGCATGGTCCTCGTCGGATCGGCGTACAGCTACCTGCAGGAATGGCTGCCGCACGTGGCGCAGCACAACGTGCGCGAGGGGCTCTGCGATTTCGTCGGCCTCGGGCGGATCGTGCTGTCGTATCCGGATCTGCCGGCCGACGTGCTGAGCGGCGCGCCGCTGAAGCGTGCGTCGTTCTGCCGCACGTTCAGCGACTGCACCACCGGTCCGCGCATGGGGCTGGCGTCGGGCTGCTATCCGCTCGACGCGTTCTATTCTGCGCGGCCCGAGGCGGTGCGCATTCGCGATGCGCGCACCGAGGCGCGGAGCGTGGCCGGCATCGACAAGTGAGGAGGACAGAGATGAGATCGATCGCGGGAGTCGTCGTGGGCATCTGCATCGGCGCCGCCGCCGTCGCCCTCGCGCAGCCGAAGGCGAAGGGCGGCTTCATCGTGCAGCACGACGCCGAGATCGCGAAGAACGAGCCGGGAACGCACGACGGCGGCGGTCGAACCATCGGCTACTCGTTCTTCGACAAGACGCCGGGCATGAAGTTCGTGTTCCGCAAGCGCGCCCTGCATCCGGGCGCCGGCGTCGGGCTCCACGAGCAGCACGAAGACGAGGTCTACTACGTGCTGAGCGGCAAAGGCGTGATGACGGTCGACGGCACCGACGTCAACATGACGCCGGGGACCGCCGTGCTCACGCGTCCCGGCAGCTCGCACGCGCTGAAGCAGGTGGGCCCGGAAGATCTCGTCGTCCTGATTTCGTACGAGATCAAATAGCGTCTGACGCTGAGAGGGCACATGCCTCGATGGCTCGATGACGTGCAGCGCGATCTTCGATGGGCGATCCGCGCGCTGAGGCGGACGCCCGGCTTCGCCGCCGTCGCCATCATCACGCTCGCGCTCGGCATCGGCGCGAACACCGCGATCTTCAGCGTCGTCAACGCGGTGCTGCTGCGTCCCCTGCCGTACCGCGATCCCGATCGGCTCGTCCGCATTTTCGGCAGCATCGGCACCGGCGAAAGTATCAACGGGCCGG